>MDTG01341781.1_pt1 | contig 43278 bp, 42 predicted proteins | sample 811421 | NCBI WGS metagenome assembly MDTG01 (sample SAMN05326645, study PRJNA326480) | marine metagenome | isolation source: seawater | place: Pacific Ocean: South East | collected 2011 | reverse complement strand
ATACCATTCATTTTAAATAAAAATCTCACTAAATATGCTCAACATAATCAAAAAAACAATGCTTTCATTTCTTATCCTAACATTGTTTGCGTGCGCGAATAATGAGGAATCTGCTGAAGAAGAATTCATTAATGATCTAGTTAGAGCTTATGAGACGGCACAAACAGCAGTTGAAGCAGGTAATTTTAGACGAGCAATTGGTATTTTTGAAAGTATACAGTCACGATTTCCATTTAGTGATCTATCAAATCAAATTCAATTAGAATTAATTTATGCTTATTATAAAAGTAATGCCAAAGAACAAACTATAGATCAAACTGAGGCATTTATTAGAGAAAATCCAACCTCTCCAAGGATTGACTACGCCCTATATATCCAAGCTTTATCATACTTTGATGAAGAGCCTGATATTTTAGAAAAAACTTTTCGTAAAGATATGAATAAAAGACCACCTCAAGATGTTGAAAAAGCATACTCTATTCTTGAAAGATTAGTCACTAGATACCCTGCCAGTAATTATGCGGCTGATGCAGAGTTAAGAATGATTTATCTAAAGAATAGATTGGCAGCTTACGAAAATATCGTCGCTGATTATTATATGAGGAGTGGCGCCTATGTTGCCGCTCTTAATCGTGCTAAAACTTCATTAGAGCAATATAATGGTGTTCCAAGTAATAGAGAATCATTGGATATCATGATACTTGCTTATGAAAAACTTGGAATGCTCGATTTAGCCTCTGACACTAGAAGAATTCTAGCTGAAAACTATTCTGATAGTGCCCCCTTAATCGATTATGATGATGCAACTAGTCCTAGCATCTGGGAACAACTAAAAACGCTTAATCCCATTAGAAAAAAAACTACGTAAAATTATAGTTCAATCGGGAAAATTATACCCAGAAGTAATTGGGTATCGCCAATCTCTTCCAAAAGCTCGATTACTGATTCTAATACCAGGTGGTGCTTGCCTGCGCTTATATTCATTGCGCTTAACCATTTCTAAAATACTAGTGACTAATATTTTATCATAACCTCGCTTAACAATTTCCATAACAGAGAGATCTTCCTCAATAAATGCCTCCAAAATTGGATCTAACAATTCATATGGAGGTAATGAATCACTATCTTGTTGATTATCTCTTAACTCAGCAGATGGTTCTCTATCAATAACACGCTGAGGTATGACTTGACTGATTGAATTACGATACTCTGCCAATCTTTTCACCATCGTTTTTGTACAATCTTTAATCGGTGCGAAGCCACCAGCCATATCTCCATATAACGTAGCATAACCTACTGCCATCTCACTTTTATTACCTGTAGTTAACAGCATCAATCCAGTTTTATTTGAGATAGCCATGAGCAAAATACAACGTGCACGCGATTGGATGTTCTCTTCAGTAGCGTCAATGTCTGCCCCACCAAAAATAGGTACCAATAAAGTGTTCGCAGCATCATAAAGCGTTTCGATTGGCAAAATATCATACTGGATATCTAGAATTGAAGACTGTAACTGGGCATCCTCAAGACTCATGGTGCTGGTATATTTAAAGGGCATCATTACAGCTCTTACATTTTCATTCCCAATAGCATCACAAGCTATAGCTAAGGTTAATGCTGAATCTATACCCCCTGATAAACCCAATACAACCCCAGGAAAATTATGTTTTAAAATATAGTCTTTTGTGCCCTTAACTAAAGCCTTATAGACACTTTCTATTTCTTCTAATTTTGACTCTATTGAATTACTTATTGGTATTACATTTTCTTTTATACGCTCAAATTCAATACAGGCAATAGTCTCCTCAAACGCAGGTGCTCTATATGTGACCTCACCTTCTACATTCATTACAAAAGACGCACCATCAAATATTAATTCATCTTGCCCACCGACTAAATTTAGATAAATGATTGGGATCTTTACTTCAGAAATCCTTTTCTTAATTGTCAATTCTCTTAAATTTTGACCATCTTTCTGATAAGGCGATCCATTTATAACTACTATTAACTCTGCTCCAGCTAATTTGGCTTGACAAGCTGGCTGCGAATACCATATATCCTCACAAATATTAATTCCTATTTTAGTCCCATGGAGCTCAAAAACAGCAGTTTCATCTCCAGATGTAAAATATCTCTTTTCATCAAAAACACTATAATTTGGGAGAGCATGCTTTCGGTAACGTATTAATTCCTTGTTATTATAATAAACAACACAACTATTAAAAATATGATCCTGAGTATACTCAGGAAAACCAACCAATACAGCAATTCCTCTCACATTCAGCTTAATTGATTCCATTGCCTCAGTAATTCTTCTTTTTAAACCAGAATGTAATAGAAGATCTTCTGGTGGATAACCTGATATTGATAATTCTGGAAATACGATTAAATCTGCATCAGACTCATCCTTTGCACGTTCACAGTATTCCAAGATACGCTCAGTATTTCCCGTGATATCGCCAACAATTAAGTCAATTTGAGCTAAAACTATAGAAATTTTTTCGTTCATTATGGTTATATTCAATACTGTATCAAGATAAAAGACCGAATGCCTATGTCACTAATTCAAGAATTGTACTACCTAGTTCAGCAGGAGATCTGACTGTAGCTACCCCTGCCGCATCTAATGCTTTATATTTCTCCTCGGCAGTACCCTTGCCACCAGCAACTATAGCGCCAGCATGTCCCATTCTTTTTCCAGCAGGCGCAGTAATACCTGCAATATATGCCACAACTGGTTTTGAAATCTCACTTTTTATAAAATCAGCAGCAGCTTCTTCATCTGTGCCACCGATTTCTCCAACCATCACAATTCCTTCAGTTTTAGGATCAGCTTGAAAAAGTTCCAAACAGTCAATAAAATTCATTCCTCTAACTGGGTCACCACCAATACCAACACAAGTTGTCTGCCCAAGACCATTCTGAGTTGTTTGATAAACCGCTTCATAAGTCAAAGTTCCCGAACGAGAAATTACCCCAATTTTCCCTTTTTGATGAATAATACCAGGCATAATCCCTATTTTGCACTCATCTGGAGTTATGATGCCTGGACAATTTGGACCAACCAGCAAACAGTCATAACTTTTCAGTGTTGCTTTGACTTTCACCATATCAGAAACTGGAATACCCTCTGTTATACAAACAACAAGCTCTATACCTGCATCTGCAGCTTCAATAATTGCATCAGCAGCAAAAGGTGCAGGAACATATATCATACTCACGTTAGCTTGAGTTGAACGAACCGCTTCCTTTGCAGTGTCAAATACTGGGACACCCAGATGTGAGTCTCTCTTCGATCCCGGTGTCACGCCACCAACAATTTTTGTGCCATATTCAATACATTGCTCAGTATGAAAAGAACCTTGTCTACCTGTAATTCCTTGACAGATAATTTTGCTGTTTTTGTTGATCAAAATACTCATGATTTCACCGCCACAGCTACTGCTTTTTTCGCCGCATCAGTCAAATCAGATGCTGTAATAACTTCTAATCCACTGTCCTTTAACAATGCCCTTCCTTTTTTAACATTGGTTCCTTCAAGGCGAACAATAACTGGAACACTTACACCGACCTCTTTTATTGCACTGATAACTCCCTGAGCAATAAGATCACATCTGACAATACCACCAAAAATATTTACCAAAATTGCTCGAACATTTGTATTTGATAAAATTAACTTGAACGCAAAAGCAACACGGTCACTTGTTGCTCCTCCACCAACATCCAAAAAATTTGCTGGTTCACCACCATGTAACTTAATGAGATCCATCGTTGCCATTGCTAGACCTGCTCCATTAACCATACAAGCTATATTGCCATCTAATGAAACATAATTAAGACCTTCCTCAGCAGCTTCATTTTCCTTAGCATCTTCTTGTGAAGAATCTCTAAGTTTTATTATTTCTTTTTGTCTATATATAGCATTTGAATCAATATTAATTTTTGCATCTAATGCTATTACCTCACCGGCCTTGGAGACAATCAACGGATTAACCTCAATTAAACTCGCATCGCTGTCTAAAAAAAGCGCATATATTCTATTCGCAATTAGTGCGAACTGTTTTAATTGATCTCCATAAAGTCCAATACCAAATGCTAATTGCCTTATCTGAAAATCCATAAGACCAGAGGCTGAAGAAATAGAGATCTTGAATATTTTTTCAGGTTCTTTTTCTGCAACTTCCTCAATATTCATTCCACCAGCAGCAGAGGCAATAAATGATATTTTTTCTTCCTCTCGATCCAATAAAATACTTAGGTAAATTTCTCTATCTATGTCCGATCCAGGCTCAATATAAACTATATTTACAGGCAAGCCAGATGATCCAGTTTGATGAGTAATCAAAGTCATTCCCATCATTTCTTCAGTAAAATCTTGAACCTCACTAATGCTTTTAGCAATCTTAACTCCACCGGCTTTCCCTCTTCCACCAGTATGCGCTTGTGCTTTTACAACCCATAATGAACCTCCGATCTTTTCGGCAGCATTTTTTGCCTCATCACGTGTTTTAGCAGTAAATCCTATTGGTGTTGGTATATCATATTTGATAAACAACTGTTTAGCTTGATATTCATGTAAGTTCATTGATTATGTTCACCTAATAACTAAATATAATTGGATGGATAAATTGAGTAACTATTTCATCAAAATAGGATTCTTTCATAACACAATCATAATTGAAACTACTATAAATAATATTATACAATCTTGAGCTTCCCTCTAGTTCATAATAAGCTCACTTATGTTGACTTTAAAAGAAACTTTCGTTTGATATGATGAAAAAACTAAATAATGGATTCACACTAATAGAGTTACTTGTTGTCATTATTATTACTATAATAATGATATCCATAGCTGTGCCGGCCTACAAAGACTATACTAATCGCTCAAACACTCTAGTTATAGAGAATTAAAGTAAATCTCATTAAGTCTCGAAACACTCAACTATAAAATGTTAACGCAGGAACTAGACGTCATATTTACCGCATTATTTCTTTTGAGTGGACTAATAATTGGAAGTCTCTTGAATGTATTTATTTATAGAATACCTTTGATGCATGCTGATCCAGATAATAAAAAAAGATTAAATCTTTTTTGGCCAAGATCTCAATGTAGAAATTGCTTCGAAACCGTCCGATGGCAGCATAATATCCCAATAATTAGTTATTTATTCCTAAAAGGAAAATGTAGTTATTGTAAGAGCTCTATATCTATACAATATCCAATTATTGAGAGCATCACAGCCATCCTTTCAATCCATTGCTGGATGTACTTTGGTTTAAATATTGAACTATTAGGCGCATTATTATTCCTTTGGCTGTTAATTACGATAAGCTTTATTGATATAAATCATAAATTTATTCCAGATTCACTCTCATTCAGTCTTATATTCATAGGGTTATCTTTTAGTATTATTGGAAAGTATTATGAGTTAACAGGTAATTTTCCTAACATAAGCTCAAGTATTCTCGGTATTCTTTTTGGTTATTTAATTTTATGGAGCATCTATCAAATTCATAAATTATTAACCAAAAAAGAAGGGTTAGGTTACGGTGATTTTAAACTTTTAGCTGGCTTAGGAGCATGGCATGGCTGGCAATTCATACCCATTACTATATTTATAGCTTCTATTACTGGCCTTATTTTTGGTCTTTTAGTCATATACAAGAGAAAATTAGATAAAGATACACCTATTCCATTTGGTCCATTCTTAGCTACAGCAGGATGGATTTCTTTTTTTTACGGGTCATCAATAGCATCTATTTATCCTATATACTAAATAAATGAGTAATAAAATAAAAAATGAATACTCCAGTTTTCATGTTGCTCTTACGGGTGGAATCGCCTCTGGCAAAACCGAAGTCAGTAATATTTTCGTAAAACTAGGTATTGAAGTTATTGATACCGATCATATTGCACAAACTATAGTAACGCCAGGAAGTAAAATATTGAATGAGATTATAACTGCATTTGGCAATAAAATTTTAACAAAAACAAAGCAATTAAACCGGGTTTATATGCGTAACCTAATTTTTAATAACCCTGATAAACGAATACTGCTTGAATCAATCATGCATCCTATAATACAGGAAGAAGTCAAACAAAAACTCTCGACTGCATCAGGTCCATATCAACTTGTGGTGATACCTTTATTGACAACTTCACCGCTGCAAAATCAAGTTGATCGGATTCTATTGGTTGACTGTGATGTAAATACTCAATTAACTAGAATCATGCGAAGAGATGGCATAACACTTGATCTTGCAGAGAAAATTATTGCCTCTCAGTCAAGTAGAAATGAAAGACTTTCAATCGCGCACGATGTTATTGAAAATAATTCAGTCTTTGAAAAAATAATACCTCAAGTACAAAAAATACATGAAAAATATTTAAGACAAGTTAAAAAAAAGTCATAAAATGTCAATCTTTATGATTTAATAACCATTTCATTCAACTAAAAATATAGATAAGATAATATTTGGATTTTTTAAATACAATTAAAAAATGATTAATAAAAAAACCCATAATGATCTATTTTCAAGAAGATCTCCTGAATATGAATTACCTCTCAGTGAAAGGATGCGAACTTTTTTACGCCTTGAATTTCTCTATCAACAATACAATTATTTTATTGATATCAATACTGATTGGTCGTCAAGGGCTGCCATTTCAAGTCTGCTGGAAATGATGGCAATTCTAACAAGAGGTGATATTAGAAGTGATGTCCATAAGGAACTTGATCGTCATATTGGAATATTAACCAGTTATCATAGCCAGCCTACAGTTGACCCTCGAAGATTAGAAGTAATGGTTGAGAATTTAACCGCAAGGAGAGATGGGTTACGAGCCATTGGAACAAATTTTATCCAACCATTGAGAGATAATGAGTTTCTCAGTGCAATCAAGCATCGAAGCACTATTCCAGGGGGAACATGTGAGTTTGATCTTCCAGAGTTTAGTCATTGGTTGCGACAATCTCATGAGAGAAGAAAGCAAGACTTCAGTTTGTGGCTTAAAATGATCAAAACTGTTTGTGATGCAGTAATTGAACTATTGTGGCTAATTCGTGAAAGTACTGCTCCAATGGAAAAATCTGCAATAAATGGAATGTATCAACATAAAATGCCACCATATTCTCATGATCAATTGGTAAGAGTAACGCTCCCAAAAGAAAGCTATCTCTTTCCTGAAATAAGCGGAAACCAGCATCGTTTCACAGTAAGGTTTTTAGAGTGGTGCGATATTAATCAGCGAGCTATTCAAACTCATGATGATATCTCATTTAAAATATCTATCTGTTAATTTGTATAGGTTTATTTATAAAATCTTTTATTTTCTCAGCAACTGTTAGATCTGCCTCCAAAAGATTCATACTAGACAAGCAATCATAGATACACCATTTTAAAATTTGATTTTCATTATTTCTTACATGACCAAGCCAAGAATAAACTACAAAAAAATCAATTTTAACTTTAAGCAGTTCATAATCATGCTCAATGTGAATTAGAAACTTTGGATTCTGAATTATAATATCAAGCTCTTCCTTTAACTCTCGCTTCAAAGCATGCCTTGATGTTTCATTTTTGAATAACTTTCCACCAGGAAATTCCCATTGAAGGGGAAAAGGCTTATCTTTTGATCGTTGAGCAAGCAGAATTTGATTCTTTTTATCAATCAAAATACCTGCAGCCACTTCTATAGTACCCAAATTAGAACCTTAATTTAACTTTCCACAACATTGCTTATATTTTTTTCCAGAGCCGCAAGGGCAAGGATCATTTCTGCCTACTTTTTTATCTGAGCGAACAAAAGTAGAGGTATTTTTTTGTTGTTGATTTCCTGTTGAGCCTAGAGTGGGAGTCTTTATTGAATCATTTTGATTAAATGCAATAGATTGTTCAGCCCGTCTTTGTGCTTCCATTCTTTCAACATCTTGCTCACTTTGAATTCTTATCCTAGATAGCATGCTTACTGCATCAAATTTAACTTGATCTAACATTTCTCCAAACATTAAAAAAGCTTCTCGTTTGTATTCTTGTTTTGGATTTTTTTGTGCGTAACCTCTGAGTCCAATACCTTGCCGCAAATAATCCATTCCCGCTAGATGCTCTTTCCAGTGGAGATCAAGCTGCTTTAACATAATCTCTTTTTCAACCATCCTCATCAAATTAGAGCCGACAGTATCTTCTTTTTCTTGACTTGCGGCTTGCATCTTGTCGACACATCTCTCACTTATCATAGCTACATTTAATTTTGGCTCATCTTTGACCCATTGAGATATTTTCAAAGGTAAGAGAAATTCCTTCTCCAAAGCTCGCATTAACCCTTCTATATCCCAATTTTCCTCATGACTATCCTCATGAATATATTTATCTACAGTAAGCTCGATCACTTCCTCTCTGATCGCAATAATCGATTCCTGTATCTCTTCAGCACTCATCAATTCATTTCTTTGATGATAAACAACCTTTCTCTGATCATTCGACACATCATCATATTCAAGAAGATTTTTCCTTATATCAAAGTTATGTGACTCTACTTTTCTCTGAGCTTTTTCAATCTGGCGACTCAAGAGCTTACTCTCAATCGCTTCACTGTCCTTCATACCAGCTCGCGAAAGGAGAGATTTTGTTCTATCTGGATCACCAAATATCCGCATTAAATTATCTTCCATTGATAAATAAAACCGACTTGAGCCAGGATCTCCTTGTCTACCTGATCTTCCACGCAACTGATTATCAATTCGTCTTGACTCGTGTCTTTCTGTACCAATAATATGCAGTCCACCTGCATCAATTACCTGCGCTTGTCTCTTTTTCCAATCATTAGTAATTGTATTGATATCTTCTTGATGCTCTTCTAGTTCAGCTGCTAAATTTCCACCTAAAACTATATCTGTTCCGCGACCAGCCATATTCGTTGCAATTGTAATAGCTCCAGGACGTCCTGCTTGTTGAACAACTATAGCTTCTCTCTCATGTTGCTTTGCATTGAGAACTTCGTGCTTAATATTTTTTTTATTTAATATTGATGATAATAATTCTGAGGTCTCTATTGATGTAGTTCCAACCAAAGCTGGTTGATTTCTCTCTCTACAATCAATTATGTCTTCGATTATTGCATTAAATTTACCTTCTTCAGTTAGGTAAACTTTATCAGGCTGATCATTGCGAATCATATCTTTATGCGTTGGTATTACAATAACTTCAAGACCATAGATAGATTGAAACTCATAGGCTTCAGTATCAGCTGTTCCAGTCATTCCTGATAAATTGTTATATAAACGAAAATAATTTTGAAAAGTGATAGAAGCAACAGTCTGATTTTCCTGCTTAACAGCAACATTCTCTTTTGCTTCAACAGCTTGATGAAGGCCATCTGACCATCTTCTTCCGGGCATAGTTCGCCCTGTAAACTCATCTACAATAACTATTTCACCGTCCTTGATAATATAGTCAACATCTTTATTAAACATAACATGAGCTCTTAGAGCAGCATTCAAATGATGTAATAGTCTAATATTACCTGCGTCATAAAGGCTCTCATTTTCATTCAAAAGACCAGACTTTATCATTAATTCTTCTACATGCTGATGACCTGATTCCGAAATATAAACTTGTTTAGTTTTTTCATCTTTTGAGTAATCACCATTATCATCATCTTCATCTTGAAGGGATAATTTTGGTATCAATTTATTTATCTTTTGATAAAGATCTGTATTTTCCTCAACAGGACCAGAGATGATTAATGGAGTGCGAGCCTCATCTATTAATATCGAGTCAACCTCATCAACAATTGCAAAATTAAGTTCTTTTTGCACCTTATCTTCAATTGAGAAAGCTAAATTATCACGAAGATAATCAAATCCAAGTTCATTATTTGTGGTGTAAGTTATATCAGCAGAGTAAGCAGCTTTTTTCTCTTCATGAGATTGATCACTTGCTGTCACACTAACGGTCAAATCTAGAAACTCATATATAGGTCTCATCCAATCAGCATCTCGCTTGGCAAGATACTCATTTACTGTAATTACATGAACACCTTTTTCAGTCAAAGCATTAAGATAAGCTGGCAGTGTGGCAACTAATGTTTTACCTTCACCAGTCCTCATTTCAGCAATATCTCCTTGATGGAGCACCATACCTCCAATCAATTGGACATCAAAAGGTCTCATATTTAATGTTCTTTGCGAGACTTCTCTGACAACAGCAAATGCCTCTATCAAAAGATCATCTAGGGATTCATTTTTACTTAATCTTTTTCTGAACTCTTTAGTCTTGGATTTAAGAGCTTCATCAGATAAAGATTGAATCTCTAGCTCTAACTTGTTTATAGCACTTACTTTTTTTGATAAACGCTTTAAAAGTCTTTGATTTCGACTGCCGAATAAATTAGTTAATATATTTGCCACGCAATATCCTATGAATAGAATTTATTTTTTAATTTTGAGTCTTATGTTCTTCTTGTAATTTAAACTTCAAAAGATATTATAAATGAAATTGTAAAAAATACCTGAAATCAAAGCATAAAATAATTAAGCCTGAAATGTCATTTAATAAATTACAAAAAATCTTGAGCTCTAACTCACATAATAACCTAGATGATATCGTTCAACGAGCTAAAAATATGGAAGAATTATGCTTTGCATTAAAAAAAACTATCGATAATGAAGCTGCACAATATCTTGTAGCCTGCAATATTAGAGACTCAGGGAAATTAATTATTTTATGTAATTCAAATGCATGGGCATCAAAGTTTCGTTACCAAAATCAATTATTCTTGAAGAAAGCAAGAGAAAAATTTCCTCAAGTGACAAGTTGTGAAATAAAGATTCTAGCCAGATAATAAAAAAATTAACCTCTAATTATAAGCTGGTGTTAGGTAGGAAATTGGTGCAGATTTTTCATTATCAAAAGAAACCTCCTCCCACGCACTTTTATCCGCGAGAAGTGCTCTCATCAATTTATTATTAAGACAATGACCAGATTTCTTTGCTGAGTATTTTCCAATTAAACTATGGCCAAGTAAGTAAGTATCACCAATTGCATCGAGAATCTTATGGATCACAAATTCATTCGAATAACGTAAGCCATCCTCATTAAGAATTCTAAAATCATCCAAAACAATGGCATTATCCATACTTCCACCAAGAGTCAAATTATTCTCACGCAACTTTTCAATATCTCTTAGAAAACCGAATGTTCTTGCTCTACTTACCTCTTTTACAAACGAGGTTGATGAAAAATCTAGGGAAGCTTTTTGTTCAATTTTATTGAAAATAGGATGATTAAAACCTATCTCAAAATCGACCTTAAACCCATTAAATGGGGATAGTTCAGCCCATTTATCATCTTCTTTGATTCTAATTTTTTTCTTAATTTTAATAAACTTCTTTGCCGCACTCTGTTCCTCAATACCTGCCGATTGAATCAAAAAAACAAAAGGTCCTGCGCTTCCATCCATAATTGGAACCTCAGGTGCAGAAAGCTCAACAATAATATTATCAATACCAAGGCCTGCAAATGCAGACATCAGATGTTCAACAGTAGCTACTTTTACATTATTTTTTATAAGAGTTGTTCCAAGTGTGGTCTCTCCCACAAGCTCTGCATTAGCTGGGATATCTTGAGCTTTTTCAATATCAACTCTTCTGAATGTTATGCCTGTGTTAACAGCACTTGGCCTTAATGTCATGTATACCTTTTTACCAGTATGCAGGCCAACTCCAGTTGCTCGAATTGTCGTTTTGATAGTTCTTTGTTGAAACATGTAATATTTCCTTATCTAGATAACCTACATAAAACAACAATATAATTATATCAGTTGATTAAAAATATACAAAAATTTACTTAATTAAAACTGTTTTTGAAACCAATCTTTTACTTGGTCCATCTTATTGGAAACACTATTTTTTATGGAGATCTTATTGTAGTTTCTTTTATCCATGGAATCTCGCCCATAAATTAGTAACCCAACGCCCGTAGCATGGATTGGATTTCTAACAACATCAGCTAAGCCTTCAATGTATTGAGGGGAACCTAATCTAACAGGAACATGAAATACTTCTTCAGCGAGTTCCACTGCACCCTCCATTTTTGCGCTTCCACCTGTAATGACTATACCTGCTGGTATAGACTCCTCAAAGCCACTTCTTCTCAATTCATTTCTTATTAAACTAAATAACTCCTCAAATCTTGGCTCCACTATCTCAGCAAGAGTCTGTCTCGCGAGTCTCCTTGGCGGTCTATCGCCAACACTTGGTACCTCAATTGTCTCATCTGGGTTAGCTAATTGTGATAGTGCACACGCATATTTAATTTTAATATCTTCCGCATATTGAGTAGGTGTTCTCATCGATACTGCTATGTCGTTAGTGACTTGATCTCCAGCGATTGGAATAACTGCTGTATGCTGGATAGCTCCTCCCTGAAAGACTGCAATATCTGTAGTTCCTCCTCCAATATCTACCAAACAAGAACCCAGTTCTTTCTCGTCTTCAGTTAGAACAGCATAGCTTGAAGCTAACTGCTCAAGAACAATATCATCAACTTCTAAGCCACATTTTTGTATGCATTTTGTTATATTTTGTGAGGCACTTTCTGCGCCAGTCACCATATGAACTTTTGCTTCCATTCGAATTCCTGACATTCCTATTGGGTCAAGAATACCCTCCTGACTGTCTATTAAGAATTCTTGAGGTAATATATGCAGTATTTTTTGATCTGCAGGAATTGCAACCGCTCTTGCAGCATCAATAACTCGATCCACATCATTCAAGCTCACTTCTTTTTCTTGTATTGCAACTATCCCATGTGAATTCAAACTTCTTATGTGGCTCCCTGCAATACCAGCATAAACTGAATGGATATCACAACCAGCCATTAATTCCGCTTCTTCTATTGCTTTTTGAATTGATTGAACAGTAGACTCAATATTTACAACAACCCCTTTTTTCAGGCCCCTTGAAGGGTGCATACCAATTCCAACTACTTCAATTTCATCCATCTCGTTGATCTCACCAACGATTGCAACAACTTTGGAAGTCCCTATATCAAGACCAACAATTAGATTCTTTTCGCCTCTCTTGCTCACTATAATCCTTTTTCTGATTAGCTATCCAATGGTGTATTTTTCCATAATATAGTAAAACCTTTATCATATCTCATATCTACAGATTCTATGTCATCTGGCTTTTGAGAAATAACATTTTTTGATATATCTATGAATAAATTAATTCTCTGATCTAGATTTTCCCTGCCAAAATTTATCTCAATTCCATTATATAGTATTATTGCCAAAGCACCCCTTGAGCTCATTGATACTTTTTTTACATTCATTCCTAGTGGAATTAATTGATCACGTAAAATGAAATATCTTTGGGCAACTTCCAAAGAAGTTCCATTTGGGCCAGATAGATAAGCCAGATCAGGGATGTGATTTTGATTATCAATCTCGATAAATAACTCACCCTTATCATTGAGCAAACCATGCTCTCCCCATCTAGCAACAGGCGTATGCTCAAATATACTTATTTCTAATTTATTTGGCCATCTTTTGGCAATTTTTACACTATCTACCCATTCAATTTTTAGAATATCATTCTGAATTTCAGAAATATTTAAGCTTAAAAAACCTATATTTAAATGATGTTTTATAGCTCCTTCAACTTGATTTGACTTAACCTTTTGAAATGACCCTTCAAGTGAAATTGAAGCTATTGGCTGATTCAATATAATGACAAAGAATTGATATCCCATTACCAAAAATACTATAGAAACAGCTATTCTAAAAAAATTCTTTTTTGTGGCTTGTAGCCAAAAATTATCTTCCTTCTGTTCTAATTTTTTCTTTTTTGCTTGACTGCGGGACATTAACGTAACTCTCAATCAATCTTTATACTGGTTTCTAAAATTTGCCAGCACAAATCGTAAAAATTTAAACCATAATTTTCAGCAGCCATCGGTACTAGACTCTTCTCTGTCATCCCAGGAACTGTATTAATTTCCAAAACTTTTGGTGGTTCATTACAGTCACTCATAAAATCAACTCTTCCCCAACCACTGCATCCAATTGCTCGAAATGCATTAAGAGCAATTTCAGAATAGACTTTCTCCAGATTAGAATCATTTGAACTTGGGCAAATATATTGGGTATCCTTAGATTGGTATTTTGCATGATAGTCATAAAAAATATTAGGTGTACTTATTAATATACTTGGGAGTGCTTCACCATTCAAAATCGTTACTGTTACCTCATCTCCAATAATGCATTCTTCAGCCAATGCGATGCCATTAAAACTTAATGCTAATTCAGCAGCGCTATCAAGGTCTTTTATGTCCGTGACAATAGTCATTCCTATACTAGAACCCTCTGCTATTGGCTTTAACACTATAGGCATATTTAAATCTTTTGATGATTGAATAGCATCGGCCAAAGAATGTATAATTTTTGCTTGTGGAGTAGGAATATTGTTCGCTTGGAAAATTTTCTTTGAAGTTGCTTTATTCATAGCAATGGCAGATGAGGTAACGCCCGATCCTGTGTATGGTATATTTAAAAACTCTAAAATTGCTTGAATTCTTCCGTCTTCTCCACCTCGTCCATGCAAAACAATAAATGCTCGATCAAATTTGAATTTTAAGATTTCATGAAGTGATGTGATTGCAGGATCCCACTCGTAAGTATCCACTCCAAGAAATTGTAAAGCATCAATAACAGCTCTTCCACTCTCTAAAGAAATCTCACGCTCGTTAGAATGGCCTCCTAGTATCACGAGGACCTTGCCGAATTCACTTGGATTTTTGATTTTTCTATTCATCAACATTTAATCTACATAGTTTTTGTGATCGCCAACTATTTTGACTTCACACTGTAAATCTATGTTGTGAATTTTTTTTACAATTTCTTTCGTATGATTTATGAGCGTCTCTACATCTTTCGAAATGGCAGTTTGATCTGTAATTATAAAATTTGCATGTTTTTTCGAGATTGCCGCTCCTCCAATTCTATAGCCCTTCAAGTTAGATTCTTCAATCAATTTTGCTGCGAAATTATTGGGCGGATTACGAAATACCGAGCCACAACTTGGCTGACCTAATGGTTGAGTATTTTTTCTGTGCATCAACATTTTTTTTTGTTTCTCAATTGATGGTATATCATTTGAATCAAATACCAATTTCGCACTCAAAAACCACTCATCAATTGGGCCTTTAACCTGTCGATACCCAATCAAATAATCTTTTGGACTACGTACATGAATATTACCAATTCGATCTATGGTTTTAACACTTACGACTCTTTCCCATGTCTCGTATCCATAAGCACCTGCATTCATTGCAAGTGCACCACCTAAAGATCCAGGTATTCCAGAAAAAAATTCTGAAGGCCCCATGTTCCACCTAATACATTTCTTCGCTAATGTCGTGCATGGGATATTAGCGCCTACTTCAATATAATTATCATTAAGTTTTACTATCTCTTTAAGTAATTTTGATGCTGAGATAACGATACCTCTTAAACCACCATCTCTCACTAGTAAATTACTTCCTCTTCCCAGCCAAAAAATTGGTATATCAATTTCAATGTTTGATAAGAATAATTTAAGATCATCGATATCCACAGGCTTAAAAAAATACTCAGCTTCACCACCAACACGCAAAGAAGTATGTTTTCTCAAAGGTTCAGAAAAAATTAATTCACCTCGAATTGAGTCAATAATTTCAAGCAATATTATTTACCTTAAATTTTATTTTATAATAGCTAATTCTCTTGGTAGCTCAGCAGCGAATTTTCCAACATCACCAGCACCCATTACTAAGAGTACCTCATCATTTTTCATTAATTCGTATAAAATAGGAACGGCATCACCTAGAGATGATAGATATTGTATAGGTTTATTTGTTTTATCTTTTAAACTACTAACAATATTTTTACTGTTTATTTTATCAATTGGCTTTTCTCCTGCTGGATAAATTTCAGCAATTAATGCATGATCAACTATCGATAAAGCATCAATAAAATCATCAAATAAGTCCCTTGTTCGGCTGAAACGATGTGGTTGAAAAAGTAGTGTTATTTTTTTATCAGGCCAACTCAATTTAACTGCGTCAATCGTAGCTTTTATTTCTGATGGATGATGGCCATAATCATCAATCAACGTGAAACTTCCATCACAACAATTTACTCTATTTATAACCTGGAAACGGCGATCTATTCCAGCAAAACTTGCAAATGCATTTTCTATTTTTGTATCTTCTACATCTAGCTCTGAAGCAACCGCTATGGCTGCAAGTGCATTCAAAATATTATGTTTACCAGGTAAGTTTATTTTAATTTTTAATTTATTTTTTTGGTTTTTTCTTGTAACTTCAAATCGCGTTTTTTTATTTAAAAATTTAATATTTGAAGCAGTTATATCAGCATCCTTAGAAAAACCATAGCTTACATATGATCTTCCAATTTTTGGAAGGATCTTCCGCACTCCTGGATCATCAGTGCATACAATTGCAAGCCCATAAAATGGGAGATTATGGAGAAAATTTAAAAACCCCTGATTTAATTCATTAATATCATTGTTATATGTCGACATATGATCAAGATCAATATTAGTGACAACAGATATCATTGGCTTTAAATGAACAAATGAAGCATCGCTCTCATCAGCCTCGGCAACTAAATATTCACTTAACCCAAGTTTTGCATTTGAATTTGAACTTTTTAATCGACCTCCAATTATATAAGTTGGATCTAACCCACCTTCAGCCAATAAACTTGCTATAAGGCTTGTTGTTGTTGTTTTTCCATGCGTTCCTGCTACTGCGATGGAATAGCAAAAACGCATTAGTTCAGCAAGCATCTCAGCACGCGCAACAACTGGAAGCATCAACTTATAAGCTTCAGATACTTCACAATTTTCATTGTCTATTGCACTTGAAACAACCACTGCATCTGCATCATTTATATTTTCTTTAGAATGTCCAATGAATATTTTCGCTCCTTGTGCCCTTAATCTACTAATTTGCTGGCTATCATTTAGATCAGAACCTTGGATGTAATATCCAAGTCCAAGCATTACTTCGGCAATTCCTGACATTCCTGAACCACCAATACCTATGAAATGCACTCGCTTTAATCTTCGATTTCGCTTAATCATAACTACTCACATAATTCAAACATGATTTAACAATATCCTTTGTTGCATTGGGTTTAGCAATTGATCTAGCGAGGCAGGCTCTTCTTTTTAGATTGCTCCTATCTTGCACCCAATCTCGGAGTACTAGAGTTAATTTACCGCTTTCCAATTCATTTTCATTCACTATTTCTGCGGCACCAATTTCTTTCATAATCTTTGCATTAGCAGTTTGATGGTCATCAATTGCCAAAGAAAATGGTATCAAAATAGCTGGCATCCCTATCGTCGTCAATTCTGTGACGGTCATTGCGCCAGATCTACATATTACCATATCAGCCCATACATAAGCATCAGCCATGTCATCGATAAATTCAACTAAATATAAGCCTACAGGAACTCCATCATATGCCTCCTGGGCATTTTGAAGAGTTTTTTTGCCAGCTTGATGAAGTACTTCCAATTTGACTGAAGATGCAAGATGCTTAAATGCCTTAGGCAGGGTTTTATTTAAAATTAATGAACCTTGGCTACCTCCTATCACTAATATTTTAATTGGACCATCTCTATCTTTTAATCTAACTTCAGGTGGGAGAATAGAGAGAATATCTTCTCGGACAGGATTTCCAAGTGTTCTGAGATTTTTATGAGCAGGAAAACTACCTGGAAAAGCTTCAATCACTAATGATGCAATTTTACTTAACAGTTTATTTGTCCCACCCGCAATAGCATTTTGCTCATGAATAATCAAAGGGCACCTCATTAAAAATGCCATAATCGCACCCGGGCCAGTTACATAACCACCCATACCAAGAACAACATCAGGACGATGCTTTAGAATGATTACAAAGGATTGAAAAAAGGCTAATATCAACTTTCCTACTGAATGCATAAAAGCTCTAAAACTCTTTCCTCGAAGACCTCCTACATTTATATATTCTATTTCAATTCCAGCTTCTTCAACTAGTCTTGACTCTATCCCAAGTTTTGTTCCAAGCCAAACAACTTTACATTTACTTTCTTGAAGATCTTTTGCAATTGCAAGGCCAGGAAAAACATGTCCTCCCGTACCACCTGCCATAATTAATATTTTAGGTTGCCTCATAATAATTTTTTTCGAACCTTTCTTTTATATTTTGAAACATACCCTGAATCTAACTCATGATAAATTCTCAACAGAATACCCAATGTCACTAAAGTCATAATTATACTACTTCTTCCATAGCTGATCAGAGGTAGAGTAAGGCCTTTCGTAGGCAATAGGCCCATATTTACACCAAGATTAATTGCAACTTGAAAACCTAGCCAAGAACCAACACCTATACAAAAGTACGCTTCAAAAAAATGGTCGACTTTTGCTGATTTAATTGCCAGCCTAAATATTCTCCATATTAGAGTAGTAAATAATAATATCAAAAAGATTGAGCCTAGCAATCCGAACTCTTCAGAAAAAACAGCAAAAATAAAATCTGTATGTGCTTCTGGTAAATAAAATAATTTCTGAACACTATTACCCAAACCCACACCAAGCCATTCACCTCGACCAATAGCTATTAGTGATTGTGTTAGCTGATAGCCAGCATTATAGACCACATTCTCATCCCATGGGTCTAGGAAGCCAGTGAATCTTCTCATCCGAGAAGGAAATTGCATAACTAGAAGTCCCAGCATCGAAGCAGTAGCTATTAGAAACAAAAGAAAATCTCTAATTCTTGCTCCAGCAACTAGTAACATTGAAAGAACTGTCACTAATAAAACTGCTGTTGCACCAAAATCAGTCTCGAGTAACAGCAATAGTGAGGCCAATCCCAGTACTATCATGGGGCGAAGAAAGCCCACAAAACCCTCTCTTAATTGTCTATTTCTTCTAACTAAATACCCAGCTACATATATCATAATACAAAGCCGAGCTGGATCTGATACCTGCACATTCATAATTCCCATTTTCAACCATCTTGTGGATCCGTTAACTGTGTGACCAAAACCTGGTAATAGAACAAGAAGTAATAATAATAAGCCAATTATTAGTAAAAATGGACCCATTTTTTCCCAATAAAAAATTGGAATATACAGGCAAATCAGAGCAAAGAAGGAGCCTATAGAAATAGCTATAAGTTGCCTGTTGAGATAATGAAAAGGTGTACCAAAGTTATTTTCAGAGATAGCAGATGATGCTGAAGATAAAATAATTAATCCTGTCATAATTAATATTAAAATTGATAATAATAATACTGAATCAATTTTCAAATCATTGATTGAAATCTTTTGTATTGATCCTAGATACTTTTGAATAGACATCATTCCAACTCTCTGACAATTCGACAAAACTCATCACCACGATGAATATAGCTATCAAATTGATCGAAACTTGCACAAGCTGGTGAAAGAAGAACTGTATCCCCTTCATTACTATTTGCTGTAGCAAAATTAACAGCTTCATCGAGATTATTAACAATAGTGGTAGGCATTAGAAGATCAAACTCATTCGCTATTAATTGAGAATCTTCACCAAAAAGAACAATCTCCTTCAAATTCTTATGGACAGAGTCCGCAAAAAACTTGAATTCACCACCTTTTCCTTGACCACCCGCTATTAAAATTAAAGATCCTTTTATTGAGTTGACAGATGCAATAGACGCACCTACATTTGTTCCTTTAGAATCATTAATATATCGAACGCCATTTATCGAAGCAATCAATTGCATACGATGAGGTAAACCCCTGAATTCTTTTACCGCTCTAATCATAGATTCTATTGGAATACCTATTAGTGTCCCTATAGACATAGCTGCTAAGATATTTTCGATATTATGTGAGCCAGATATTTTTATATCTTGCAAAGGTAAAAGCCTCTGAGTACCTTTTGCTAAGAATGTAATTCCATCATAATTCAGGGTCCCAAAATGATCCTGCTTACCCTGATCCATACCAAAACTCAAATTTAACCTGTCACCAATATAATCTAAAGATTTTGAATTATTCCTGTTATAGACAGATGAAATTGCTTCCCTATATATTCGGTATTTTGCTTGATGATAATTTTCTTCAGAACCATGCCAGTCAATATGATCATTAGATATATTCAGTAAAGCGGCTACTTTTGCTGGTAGGTGATGGCAACGAGCTAAGTGAAAACTAGAAAGCTCAAGAAGATAAATATCAATTTCATTACTTAATAAATCTAATGCTGGTTTGCCTAAATTAGCTCCAGCAGCAGCTCTAATTTTAGCTTTCTTGCACATAAGTAACACAAGTTCAGTAACAGTACTTTTTCCATTTGAGCCAGTTATTACTATATAATCTCGATTTGTATTTTCCACAAAAATATCAATATCAGAAATGATCTCAATTCCTAATTTTTTAGCATCTTGGATTAATGGCTCATTATCATTTAAACCTGGAGAAACTATTAATCTATCGATATCTGTAAGAGATAATTGAGAATAATCTCCCAGGAAAATTCTAGAATCTGGAATATTTTCTTTTAATTCTTTTATTTTAGGAGGGCTAATTCTTGTATCGAAATAAATTGCATCGATACTGCTATTTTTAAAATACCTCGCTATCGATAACCCTGTTTCTCCCAATCCAAAAACCATATAGTTGGGTTTAGCATTAGATGAAATCTTAGTACTATTCATTTTTTATCTAATTTTCAAGCTGGCTAGTCCGATTAAAACAAGAATCACAGTGATTATCCAGAAGCGAACTATGATTTTTGGTTCTTGCCAACCTTTAAGTTCATAATGATGATGCAATGGAGCCATTCTGAATACTCTTCGACCAGTTAGTTTATATGAAGTAACTTGAATAATTACTGACAATGTCTCAACTACAAATATTCCACCCATAATTATTAGAATTATTTCTTGCCTTATAATTACTGCAATAATACCTAATGCTGCTCCAAGTGATAATGAACCAATATCACCCATAAATACTTGTGCAGGATAGGTATTGAACCAGAGGAACCCTAAACCAGCGCCAGATAATGTTGCACAGAAAACAAAAATCTCTCCTGCGCCTGAAATATAAGGAATATCTAAATAAGATGAGAAATTAAAATTTCCAGTAACATAAGCAAACAAACCAAGAGCACCACCAACAAGAACAGTTGGCATTATAGCCAAGCCATCCAAACCGTCTGTCAAGTTAACAGCATTACTAAAACCCACGATAAAAATAAAAGTCACAAATATTTGAAATATTCCCAATGGGATTAATACATTTTTAAGATAAGGAATTAATAATGAAGTTGCACCACTATCTAGCGCCAGTGAATTAAGCCAAAAAGCAGCAATTATTGCTATAAAAGCTTGCCAGAAAATCTTTGTCCAGGCAGAAACTCCATCTGAATTTTTATTTATAATTTTTTGATAATCATCCACATAACCAATCAATCCAAAAGATATAGTGACAAATAAAATAATCCACACATACATATTTGATAAATCAGACCATAATAGAGTACTGATTGATATCGATAATAATATTAATGCACCACCCATAGTGGGTGTTCCTACCTTGACTAGATGAGTCTCTGGACCATCATCCCTTACTGGTTGATTAAGTTGTCGATTATTTAACTTATTTATTAATTTTGGACCGACCAAAAATGAAATAATTAATGCTGTGAGCGCCCCCAATACTGCTCTCAAGGTTATGTAATTAAAGACAGTAAAGCTCGAATCAAATTGACTTAGGTAATTAGTTAAATAAAGTAACATTTCAAATTTCCCTTTTTAGTTTCATTGTCTGGTTATTTCATTTATTACTCTCTCCATTTGCATGGATCTCGAGCCCTTTACTAATATATTCATATCTGATGTCACTCTGATTAATTCATGTAAATGACATAATAATTCTTCTGAGGATTCGAACCAATGTCCTCCAGTACCAAATTCGCTGACTGTATATTTAGTCATTTCACCCGTTGCAACTAACATATCAATACCTTCATCTTTAGCAGTTCTACCAATTGATTCATGCATTAATCTTGATTGATTTCCTAGCTCTTTCATATCTCCAAAAACAAGACAATTAATCTTATCCATCCTACCAAGTAACTCGATTGCAGCAATTGTACTGGTTGGATTAGCGTTGTATGTATCATCAATAATACAATGGCCATACAAACCTTTCATAAGTTGCAATCTACCTGGAATAGTTTGAGTTGTTTCCAATCCATTTTTAATCAAAACCATCGGTTTTTTTAAAGCGTAGAGAATAGCAGCACCGGCAATAGCATTCATAATATTATGTTTACCAAGAATTGGTAATGTAATATCTAATGTGGTTTCTGGAAACACTAATTTAAAAGTTGAATAGTTATCGCTTAATTGCAAGTCTTTAGCATAAATTGTGGCTTTTGAATTTAACCCAAAGCTTATTATTTTGGAGCGAACAGCCATTTCACTCCATAATCCAAAATATCTGTCATCATGATTCAAGATTGCATATGTTGGTGGTATATCACCCTGTAATATTTCACCTTTCGCCTCTGCTACACCATCAAGACTCATAAATCCTTCTAAATGTGCTGGCCCAGCATTATTAATTATTGCAATATATGGATTGGTTAAGCTAGCAAGATACTCAATTTCATTTGGTCTATTTGCGCCCATCTCAAGAACAGCATACTCATGCTCTTTGTTTAATTTTAATAACATTAATGGAAGGCCAATATGATTATTGTAGTTTCCTTCTGTACTTAAAATATTTGAATCAATTGAGAGGCAATTAGCTACAATCTCTTTCAATGAAGTCTTACCATTACTTCCAGTAATGGCAATAACTTTTGTATTTAAAATCTCTTTCCAGGCTGACGCTAGCTTTCCAAGTGCCACACTTACATCGTTAACAAGTATATTTCCAGTTGTATGGAATTTTTTTTCATCAATTACACATGCAGCTGCTTGTTTAGATAGTGCTTCTTGACTAAATTTATTACCATTAAAATTTAATCCCTTTAATGCGAAAAATAATTGATCTTTTGCTATATTTCTAGAATCTGTACTAACACCATCAAAAATCTTATCTGCACCAATTAAATTTCCATTAATTATCTTAGTTGCATTCTTTAAGGATAATTTAATCATTAGTTATGCTTAACCGATTTTTTAGAGCTCTATCTGCATGGTCGTTATCAACAAATGTAATTTTACTACCATTAATCGATTGGTAACTCTCATGACCTTTTCCAGCTATTAATATTACATCCTGATATGAAGCAGATTGAATCGCATACTGGATAGCCTCAGCCCTATCTTCAAAAATTTCAACATCCTTTTTCATACCTTCTAAAATATCATTAATTATACTTTTTGAATTCTCACTTCTAGGGTTATCACTTGTTATTACCACATGATCTGAATATTTTTCTGCAACGTGGCCCATTAATTTTCTCTTTCCTTGATCTCGATCACCACCACAACCAAATACACACCATATATTTGTATCATAATGACTTCTTAAAGCCACTAATGCTAATTTTAATGCATCTGGTGTGTGTGCAAAATCAACATAAACTTTTGGTATTTTTTTATTTGAAGTTATGTTGACTAACTGCATTCGTCCTTTGGGAGGAGTTAGTATTTTTATAACTGATACAATTTCCTCAAAATTAAAGTTATATGATAATAATAATGCAATTACCTGTGATGTGTTTTCTACATTAAATGCACCTATTAATGGAATATTAAATTTCTTATGACCCCATGAGCTCTGTATTGAAACAGAATACCCAAGACCATGAGCTGAGCTTTTTTCAATATTGAGAAATAATCCTTTATCTTCATTTGGTTCCAAAGTATTCGTAATTTGAATCACATCCTCTTGTATCTCACTGAATAACTTCTTTCCAAAATCATTGATACAATTAATAATCTTAATCTTTGATTCTATTTCAGTGAATAATCGTGATTTTATTTCGCCATAGTTTTTCATATCTCCATGATAATCTAGATGATCCTGCGTTAAATTAGTGAACATTGTGGCATCAAAATGAATACCAGCTATTCGATCTTGAGCAATTGCATGAGAGGACACTTCTATCACTACAAATTTGACTCCCTTTTGATAGAAATCAGCTACTGCTTGATGTAATTTAAAATTGGATGGAGTAGTTAAATCACTATGATCATAATCATAAATACCTACGCCAAGAGTGCCTATATAGCCACACATATGACCAAGAGAATGTAAGCAAGATTGAATTAATGCTGCAACAGTGGTTTTACCATTTGTGCCAGTAATGCCAATAATTTTTAATTTTTTTGAAATATTATTATGCCAACGATTTGCAATCTTTCCTTTATATATTTTTAGATTATTAATTCCAATTATTGGAATATTGAATTTATTCTGCGTTATTTTTGCATACGGAGATTCATAAATTATTGCCGCTGCACCACCTTTAATGACACTCTCAAGATAATCCATCCCATGAGAAATATCGCCTTGGAATGCAAAAAAAACATCCCCTTTTTTGATATTTTGACTGTCATCACAGATTCCAGAGATTTTTGTAGATGGAGCATCCTTGATTCCCGATAATAACTCACTTAAATTAATCGTTTTTTTTGCAATCATCGTTAAAAATTAATCATTAGAAATTTGCATTGGCATTTATTGGGGTATCATAAAATGTTGCATGACTTGGAGGGATAGATAGGAGTCTTAGGGACTCTGCAGTCACTTTTGAAAAAACTGGAGCAGCAACATCCCCTCCATAATAATAATCTCCAGTTGGTTCATCAATAAAGACAACTACAATCAATCTGGGGTCATCGAGTGGTGCAATACCAGCAAAAAAAGAACGATATCTATCTTCACTATAACCACCTGAACCAGATGTTTTCTTTGCGGTTCCAGATTTACCACCAACACGATAACCCTCTATAGTTGCTTTTTTAGAAGTACCTTCAAGCATTAATCGCACATCATATGCAGTATCCTTTGAAATTACTTGTTGCCCCTCACCTAATTGGTCTGCAATTAATGTAATTGGCATACGAATACCATCATTTGCCAACACAGCATATGCTTGCGCTAGCTGAAGGGGAGTTACACTAATTCCATATCCATAAGAAAGAGTTGCTTTACCAAGATCACCCCAAAGTGAATGATGATGGAGTTCACCCCATGCTTCTCCTGGGAAACCACTCGTTGATAAGGAACCAAAACCGAAATTATTGAGCATTTCCCATAGGTTTTCTGATTCAAGAGTTAATGAAATTCTACTCATCCCTGCATTTGAAGATTTGCGTAAAATAGTAGACAGGTCGATGACGCCAAGATCATTGGGATCCTTTATTATTTTTTTTCCTATTTTAATTGGTGAGGTATCAACTAAACTTGAATTATCATAATTACCAGACTCAATTGCATTTGCAATAACAAATGGTTTAAAGCTGGAGCCAGGTTCATACATATCTATTATTGCCCGATTTCTTACCAGACTAGGATTAATTACTGAGCGCTCGTTATTATCAAATGATGGTTGATTAACAATCGCTAACACTTCACTTGTTAAAGCATTTAAAACAACTATACTTCCAGACTGAGCTTTATGCTCTGTGATGGATTCTTTCAATATTTTATTTGCCACATGCTGTAATCTAAGATCAATACTCAGTCGAAGATCTTTTCCTGGTTTAGCAGTTTTAATAACCCCTATATTCTCTATCGATCTGGAGTATCTGTCTTTCAGAACTTTCTTTTTTCCTGAAATTCCTTTCAACCAATTTTCATATTGAAGCTCAATACCTTCAATACCAATTTCATCTATATCTGCATAACCTAGAAGCTGAGCTGTCACTTCACCCGCTGGATAAGAACGACGATACTCTCTGGTGAAGTTTATATTATCTATATTAAGTGCTTTTATTTTTTTTGAAATATCAGTACTGAGGTGTCTCTTGATATATAGATGATTACTTGTGGAATTTTGTTTAATTTTATTCTTTAATTTCTTTACATCAAGTCCTAATAAATCTGATAAAGGTTTAAAATTGGCAGATGAGGAATCAAAATTTCTAGGGTTTATAGAAATACTGTCAACTGGGGTACTAATTGCTAGTGGTCTGTTATTCCGATCACTTATTGTTCCCCTGTATGCCGCTATAGCTGGATACCTAATTTGCCGAGCATCACCTTGACTTATATAAAAATCTTTATTTAGAACTTGTAAGTAAGTAGCTCTTAAGAGTAAGAAGAACGACAAAAAAACAAAAAGACCAAGCACCCAAAAAGCTCGTTGTACAAATCTTCTTGAAATCTCTTCCTTTGTCTCAGCTCCACGATTCATTGTCTTTGAAAAACTCTAATCATAGGTGCAATAGGTCTATAGAAATTCAGATTTTCAATTGCTTCGGTTTCAATTCGCATAGGCGTTGCCCATTTATTTTCTTCAGCTTGCAAGGCACTCCACTCAATGTTCAGCTTGTCTCTTGTAATACTTAATTCCTCAAGCTCAATGAATATTTCTCGAGACTCATGTTTGATATAAATAATCATAACAGCTGAAGAAATGCATAAAAAACCACACAGCAACAAATGAGATAACGACTTCATTACAGTCATTTGATATCGCATGAATTTGTATTACTCAGAGTAATATTGACAATCATTGGGCATGAAAAACCTAACCATACCACTCGTCCAAAAACTAATCTGCCTGCCTTCTAAGAAAAGCTGGTATATCTAATAAATCAGGCGCGTCATCATCATCAATGCCATCACCGACTGCTTTCTTCCTTCCAACAGTAGGTCTCTCTAATTTTCCATAATCTGGATCATCATTCATCATCGCTTCTTTTTTTATAATTCGCATTGGTGATTTCTGTGAATTACTAGAAGTTTTTCCAAGACCAGTAGCTACGACTGTAACTCGAACTTCATCTTTCATTGATGGATCGAGTGCTGAACCAATGATAACTGTCGCATCTGATGCAGCGAACTCTTTAACAGTATCTCCTATTGCTGCAAATTCCCCAATTGTTAGGTTCATATCAGAAGTAACATTTACTAAAATTCCATTTGCACCAGAAAGATTAACATCCTCTAATAATGGACTAGAAATAGCTGCTTCAGCTGCTTCTCTCGCTCTACCTTCACCAGAAGACATGCCTGTTCCCATCATCGCCATTCCCATTTCTGACATCACAGTTCTTACATCTGCAAAATCTACATTCATTGTTCCTGGTGTAGTTATTAACTCTGCAATACATTGAACTGCTCCCTGAAGAACTTCATTTGCAGATTGAAAAGCATCGATCAAAGTTGTATCACTTCCTAAAACTGCTAATAACTTTTCATTTGGAATTGTAATCAAAGAATCCACATACTTACCTAATTCTGCAATACCTTGATCAGCAATTGTCATTCTCTTAGAACCTTCCATCTCGAAAGGCCTCGTAACAACTGCAACTGTTAGTATACCAAGCTCTTTTGCAACCTGAGCTACAACAGGTGCCGCTCCAGTTCCAGTTCCACCTCCCATACCTGCTGTAATGAAGAGCATATCGGCACCTTCTATTACTTCCACTATTCTGTCTCGATCCTCCATCGCAGCTTGACGACCAATGTCAGGGTCAGCACCTGCACCTAGGCCTTTTGTGATATTACAGCCAATTTGTAATGCTGTCTTCACTCTTGCTGTATTCAAAGCTTGAGCATCAGTATTTGCACATACAAAATCAACTCCTTCGATACCTGCATTCACCATATGTGAGACAGCATTTCCACCACCGCCGCCTACTCCAATTACTTTTATTATTGCGCTCTGACTATGTGCATCCATTAACTCAAACATTTGCAAATCTCCCTTAAAAATTTACGTTAAATTATACTTTCTCTGATACTCTCAATACCGCACTTCTACTTCTTATATTCCTATCAATCTCTTCAATTGATGCTTTAACTGATTTCTTAATTATCTTTAATTTTGGCTGAAACTCTCTGGGGACATTAGGCATTCCTCGAAATTGCTCTGACTCCAGAGACGCATTTTTCATAAATCTTTTTACAATTCTATCTTCAAGTGAATGAAAACTAATCACACACAGACGCCCACCACTTCTGAGAATTTCAAGGCTTCCTTTTAGAGCACTTTCTAATTGGTTTAATTCATCATTGATGTATATCCGAATTGCTTGAAAAGTTTTTGTGGCTGGATGTTTTTTGGAATATGTTTTTGGTAATACTTGGGTTACTAGTGCTGCAAGATCTGAGGTTGTTTTTAGTGGTGAAGAGACTCTACTTTCTATAATTTTTTTTGTAATTCTTGGTGCAAATCTTTCTTCTCCATATTCATACAAAACTTTTTTTAATTCATCTTCTCTTACATTAGCTAACCATTCTGCCGCAGACATACCAGCATTTGAATCCATTCTCATATCCAGAGGACCATCTTTTTGAAAACTAAAACCTCTCGAAGCCTGATCTAATTGAGGAGATGAAACTCCTAAATCAAGCATGATGCCATCTATCATCCCTAACAAAGATTTTTTTCCTACTATGTTTTTTAGTTCTGACATCTCTTCTTTAATTAACTCAAAACGTAGATCATTATTAAATTCAGGTAAAATGCTGCTTAATGCTTGCTCATCTCTATCAATTGCTAATAGATGACCTTTATTACCCAACTGCTCCAAAACGGCTTTACTGTGCCCACCTCTACCAAATGTTCCATCAATATAAATTCCATCTTTTTTCACATTCAATCCAGCTATTGTTTCCTTAAGTAAGACTGGAATATGTTTATGTTTAAATCCAGTAGCCACCTCAATCTAATTAAAGAGATAATGACTCAAGTTCAGCTGATAGATTTCCATCCTCCTCATCACTCAACCATGCATCTCTTTTCTTATTCCAGATTTCATCATTCCAGAGTTCAAATTTATTCCCTTGACCAATCAATATTGCTTGTCGCTCTATACCCGCAAATTCTCGTAGTTCACGTGATAACAATATTCTTCCATTCCCATCTAACTCGAGCTCAGTGGCATATCCCACCATGAGCCTTTGTAAGCGTCTAGCTTGTTTGTTTAAACTGGGTAATCTTATTAACTTTCTCTCTATTTCCTCCCAATCTGGATATGGATATAAGAGCAAACAATAATCTCTATCGACTGTAACAACCAATTGGCCATTACTACGCGAAGCTAGTCGATCACGATAACGTGTAGGAATAGCCAAACGTCCTTTTGCATCGATTGTTACTTTAGTTGCTCCACGAAACATCATATTTTAAATATATTATTGGTTTTAAAGATATTAAAAACCATAATCTCCCACTTTTTTCCACTTATTTACACTATATTCATGACAAATAATAGCGTCAACCTATTAAACAGAATAATTCTATGGAGTACAGTAACTTAGGAGCATTTTTGGAGAGTAAATGATTCTAATTTCCTATTTTTTGGAACCATAAATCAATCACTTAAAGATACTATCTAAACAATAATATTTAAGTAATCTTTTTTCATATGACTGATAATTGAATAAATCCATTTAGATATAATTAGAGAACATTCTGCGCTAATTGAAATTCTTGTACTTATTGATTAAGTAGCTGATTTATTTATTCTTATCGAGCATCCATATCAATATAATAAATAAGAGTTGACCATAAGCCGGGTTCTGTCATGGACAATCATTCATCTGGGATAGTTGTCACCAACTACCTCTAGCAACCTACCCGGGAGTTCGCTCGAAACACACGATTTGATTAAAATCAATAACTCCTCTATTTGGTCTTGCTCCAAGTGGGGTTTACCCTGCCATAAATGTTACCATTTAAGCGGTGCGCTCTTACCGCACCTTTTCAACCTTACCGGCATAAAATGCTTAGGCGGTATATTTTCTGCGGCACTTTCCATGAGTTTGCACTCTCCAGGTATTACCTGGCACTATGTTCGAAGGAGCCCGGACTTTCCTCTATTATTCTTTTATAAAAGTAATAGCGATTGCCTGGTCAACTCTTATGTCAGATAGATTACCTATTTATGTGCAAAAGATATAGAGCTAAAAGCAATAAAAAAATAATATTTACTATATTAATTTGCCTCGAAATCTCTGTATTTACCTAAAAATAAAAGAGGTATTGCACCAACAATAAATAAAACTGCTGATATTTTTAACATAGTGTCATAACTTCCTGTTGCCGAATATGAATTAGCAAATACCCATGGGCCAAAGCCCGACCCAATGGCAAAAAATCCATAAAGTAATCCATATATAGAAGAGTAATTTAATTGCCCGAAATATCGTGAGACCAGATAAGCCATTAGATCATACTCAACACCAGCTGCAAGACCTAAAAGAAACATAGCGAAAAATGCTATTACTAGAGATAAGTCTGGTTGTACCATCAAAAATAATGACAATGCTGGTAGACTAAGTATTATTGCAGCCACAGCAGGCGCCCAAAAATAATCCAGCAGATAACCACCCAACACACGACCTATTATTACTGATGGAAATCCGACAAAACTGGCTAATGCAATCGCTTCTGCTAGAGAAAAACCCTTCGTACTGAACATTTGCTCTAGATTAGGTATTGGCCCACCAACTGCAAAGGAAACTGGGAGAAAGCAAAAACCAAGTAGCCAAAACCGCCAATCACGGAGTGCTTGAGTGGCAGTCATACCTCCTAAATTATTTGTTTCACTCTGAGCTTCTGTAAAGGAGTCTTTAATATTCAAATCATCATTTGTTGCCTCATGCAATAAGAACCATGCTATAGGAAAAGCAATTAAAAGAGGCAGTAGACCCACACCAAAATAAGCAAATCTCCAGCCAAATAGCTCTATTAAAGTTGCTGCATATATCTTAGCTAATGGCCCAAATAAACCAGTTCCAATTAATGACATTCCTAAAGCTAATCCTCGCCTCTTAATAAACCAACTATTTACAGCGCGCGTCCATGTCACTGGAAGAGTCCCAGCACCCGTTACAGCAATTGAACCCCAACATAAAAGATAAATTACCATTGACCCATTATTAAGAGAAAAGCTCATCATCGATAATGAAAAAAGAGGAATGGAGGTAAGCACGACTTTTCTGACGCCATATTTATCTGCGAGGTAACCAGCGACGGGGCTCATAATTAGAGCGCCAATTATCAAAATTGGTAGCCCCCGCATAATCTGCTCAACAGACCAACCAAATTCATTGATAAATGGTGCAACAAAAACACCTATAGTATAAAACGGTAGTGGTGAGAGACCTAAACCAATACCTACTGCGGACGCGAATACAGATTTCCATCCTAATCGAAATTCACCATATCCTACCGCCATAATTTATTCTCCCATTTTTTAAATGATACTTTTCTAGAAAACTGGTTTAAATACACCAAACCATGCCACTGTAGCGATACCAATCCAATAAAAATATGCTAACAACCTTCCAAAGGCTAGAGACCTTGAGAGTTTGTTTTCCACTTCTTTATTTGAACCCTCGTTATCTAAAATCCTAAATAATATTACCCACTCCTTCATAATAAATCTGAGTAAAAGACCGATAATCAAGAGCAGAGCATAAATTAGTACTTTTGCCGCATACCAAGAAGCAGTAAACGGCCAACCAGTAATCAATGAATAAATTGCAAAGCCAATCAAGAGTGGAATAATCACATAACGAAAGGACTCGTCTATTCTAGTATAGAATAGACCTTTATCAGTTCCACGATGTCGAAATGATGTAAATGTAATCGACATCCAAAATACTACAAATATCCACATAGGTATGATCCAGCTGGCGCCAAGTGGATGATAAGTCATGATGCTTCCCATATGCAGACCCAACGGAAGAAGTAATATAATTGCTGATCTTGGAAGAATATCTATGAGATACGCAGTCTCCATATGACGACGTCTCTCCTCAAGACTTAAATTGATATTTGTGACCGGTCGAGAGGCATTGAATACCCCCCATTCGCCACCAAGCCAATAAGCCATAGCCAGAATATGTGCCCATTTCAAAAAAAGATATGTAGTCATTCAAAAACCCCTCAAATATATTTTTAATCAATCTTCTCAAAAAACTCTAACCAAACACCCCCGGGGCCCCTCACCGCCATTAATTTAACATCGCCATAAGGTAATAGCTCGACTTGAATTGGAGAATAAATGATATCAATTTTCTCATCTAATGAGAGCTGATAAAACTTCGTGATATCAAATACGGGAAATCTCAACATCAATATTCCTAAATTTGGTGGGACTGCTAGCTTTGAAAAATCTCTTCCATTAGCACCATAAAACTTAAGGAGCTCTATAGAGCCTTCATTCACACCATTTGGATGAAGGATAAAAACTTCCCTACTTATTTCTGTTGTCAGGTTATGAGGCAATCCAAGGACATTTGGCCCCTCCTTTGCACTAACATCGTTGTGCTCAAGGTAAGTTTGAAAGCCCAGTTTTTTTATATAAAAATCTTTAGCTTCTTCCATATCATCTATGACTTGAGTGGCGTTAAAAATTCTACTCATTTCACGCAAGTTAGGCCACCCTTCTAGAGTTGGCTGAACCCTTTCAATCATTGCAAAAACTATTCCATCAGGACCTCTTGGTATCCATTCTTTAACAATAAACGGTCCAAAACTAAATTCAACTGGATCGCTCATTGACTGCCAATTATATTGTTGTAATTCTTTATATTTTTTTTCCATGTCTAATACACGAAAGTTCACATCAAAGATTCCTCCTGTTTCCCAGCTCTGAGCATTAGGTCGAATTTGAACTTGATTGACACCCTCAAAATTAACTAATCTGATGAAACCTCTTTCAGATCCGGGATTACCCATAACAACTTCTTTAGCAGTTACATTTTTTTTAAGAGCGTAACTATTCAATATTTCTCTAGGAACATATCCCTCACTTAAAATATCCCATCCAGCAACATTTTGATAAAACTTAACCGCACCATCTATATCAGAAACGCTAAATACTGCTTCCTTATAACCACCTGAAAATATCGGATGCTCACTTATTTCCTCAGCCCAAATGACATCATGGAGAAATAATAATATTAAAAATTTAACAAATTTAAGTCGCATTTGGTCGAATATCCTCTGCATTATTCCATATCACACCACCCATCCATGAACCAGCAGCAGGTGTAGCTGAGAGTATTCTCATCTTTCCGTATAAGTCATTTGCAATGTATGGGTCTTTTTGCAAAAAAGAGTTTAATTTCCCCTCATCCTCAGAAATTACGATAAAAAAGCTACCAATAATATCTTGCTCGCCTGGCAAACGAAGGGGGCCACAGGAAAGATATTGATTATAATTTTTTTCTATGAATTCTAGATGCTCATCTAAAAAAATATTTCTCACATTATTTTTACCTTCAGCATCATAAGCTAGAACCAGAAATACCTGATCTTTTAATTTGTTAACCGAGGGAGCAAATTTGGCCATATTTATTACTTTGTTCCATTAATCTGTGAAGATGGCATAATGTTATATCAAAATACTATTTGATATAACAGTAGCATAATAAATTAAACTAGAGATATATTAAAAGAAATTAATAAAGGATTTTTTTGATAATAAAAAGTTACACAAACAGTAAATATGGTCAGATGCACTGTAGAGGAATTTTTCCAACGAGCCAGCTAAAACCCCCTATAGTATGCTTACATATGAGCCCAAAATCAGGTCGCTCTTATCATGAAATTCTTCCATACTTATCTGATAAAGAAAGAATTGTAATTGCTCCTGATTATCCAGGACATGGAGAATCTTCCTTACCACCAGTAGATCCTCACGTAACCATAAAAGATTTCTCTGAATCCATTTGGGATGTAATAGATGATCTAGTTGGCAATCAACCAGTTCATCTTATTGGTCATCACACAGGATCAATGGTTTCAGTTGAGTTAACAATGCAGCAACCCCAAAGGATTCTCAGTCTCATCAATATTGCTGCACCTCTATTTACTGATAAAGAGCTGTCAGAATTTTCTGAAATGTTTGCACCTATACCAATTGATACGGCAGGTAATCGCTTCAGAATTATGTGGGAAAGAATAATGTTTCATAAGGGTCCTGGCATGACATTAAAAATGTGCGCGGATTCAATGGCAGAAAATTTAAGGGCAGGAGATTATTATGAATGGGGTCATGAGGCTGCATTCACTTATGCGCAAGAATATATTTCCAATCTATCTAAAATTAAAAAACCGATTCTAGTAATGAATGTTAATGATGATACTTTTGAGCATACAAAGCGAATTGACCCTGTGTTAAGAAATGGTGAGCGAATCGATTATCCTGATTGGGGTCATGGATTTTTAAGTGCTTATCCTGAGTTAGTATCAAAAGAGATCAAGAAGTTTCATAAGCAAAATGAGTGAAAAAATGATCCATGAGAAGACTTTGAAAATACGCAATCCAAAAACTGGAGCTTATGATTATGAAATTGAAATTACTAATGCAAATAAAATCAATAAGCTAGCGAAACTTTCAAGAATTGCACAAGAAAAATGGTCAAAAAGAGATATAACTAAAAGAATTTCAATTTTGCAAAGCTTTAAAGATGCGCTTTTAGAAAATAAGGACGAGCTAATCGATGCTCTGAGTATAGATACTGGAAGGACTACCATCTCTAAACAAGAACTCTATGGTTTGTGTGGAAGTATTGACAGGTGGTGTAAAAGTGCTCCAACAATACTAAATAATGAGGAACGGCAGTCAAAATTCATACCACATATTGCTATACAAAAAACTCATGATCCATATCCTTTGTTAGGTGTTATTAGTCCGTGGAATTTTCCATTATTACTCTCATTCATCGATGCTACTCCTGCTCTTTTAGCGGGTTGTGCTGTAATTATAAAACCCAGTGAGATTACACCGAGATTTATAAAACCTCTTATTAAGATTATCGAAAAAATACCTGATTTAAAGAATATAATTACGATTATCCCCGGAGATGGCTCATCAGGTGCAAACCTAATAAATTCTGTAGATATTATCGCCTTTACTGGGAGTGTTGCTACGGGAAGAAAAGTGGCTCAATCAGCAGCCAAATCATTCATCCCTGTCTGCCTTGAACTGGGCGGGAAAGACCCGGTTATAGTGATGGCCGATAGTGACCTAGAAAGAGCAACAACCTCCATTTTGAGAGCATCTACCATTGCTACTGGTCAAGCCTGTCAATCATTAGAAAGAATTTATGTTGATATATCATTACATGATGATTTTATTGATCAATTAACAGAAAAATCCAAAAAAATAAGTTTAAATATTTTGGATAACGATGGTGGAGAAATTGGACCTTTAATCTTTGAACAACAGGCAGAAATCATTTCAAATCATCTCGATGATGCGGTCGATAAAGGTGCGATCATACATAGCGGAGGTAAGATTGAAGATCATATGGGTGGTCTATGGATCAAGCCGACTGTAATAAGTAATGTTAATCACGATATGGATATCATGAAGAAGGAAACCTTTGGGCCAATCATGCCAGTCATGGCGTTCCATTCGATTGAAGAAGCAATTAGTCTCGCTAATGACTCCAATTATGGGCTCTCTGCTGCAATATTTAGTGAAAATGAAAGTATAGCACTCAGTATCGCCAAGAAAATACATTGTGGCGGGATGAGTATTAATGATGCTGGATTAACCTCTATGATTTTCGAGGAGGAAAAGAATACTTATAAAAATTCTGGTATGGGACCTTCAAGAAATGGTAACGAAGGTTTTACAAGATTTTTTAGAAAAAAAGCTCTATTTATAAATCGAGGTGATGTCACATCAATACAAGAAATGCAGAAGTAATTAATCCAAAATACGAGGAAAAATAATGAAATATATAATATCAATCTTTCTATTAACAATAACAGCAGGCATTCTGCATTCGCAGGAGATAGAACTAACTGGGGAAAATGCCTATTTTGCCTACCAAAAAATGATCTGTGGCACCACTGAAGAAGGGATTACAAGATATGGAACATGGCAAGGAAGAGCTTATAGTCGAGTACCAGGAGAAAAGGATAAGCATATCTTTAATCTTGTAGGAATTAATGTTCGTCAATGCTTGAGGACCAATGATGACACTCAAGGCAGAGGATTCAGAAGTGTCTCACGTGAAATTCAAATGTATCTTGACCCAAAGACCGATGAGATATTAGATACGTGGACAAATCCATGGACCAACAATGATACTTCTGTTCTTCACGTCGCAAATGATCCTGTTAATATGCGAGCTATTAGTTATGAGTTTGATAAAGATGGAGCATCCTCAAGGAAGATGAAAGTAAGAAGGTATCATGATGTTGTAGCTTCTCCTACTGAAATACCTCTTTTTTACAAGAATGCACTGGGTGGCGATTATCAAAAATTTGTTGGTGGCATGTACCATGCAATGGAAATATTTAATAGCTTCTATAATGCCGAAAAACTTCTTGATGATGATATAAAAAGCATTGGAGAATCACATGGTGGTTGGACTCGCGTAGCGCAGTGGCTACCATGGATGGAAATGGGGGATAAGCCCGGCATAATGATATTTAATGCTAGTGTCTTTAATACTTTCGAATTAAATGATGTACCTGAAAAAATTCAAAATATCCTAAACACTCGCTATCCTGAATATTTAAATCCACCTCCATTAGATGACAATAGGCCCAATGAAACATCTTGGACTGTATTTAAAAAACAACTAAAAAACTAATCACTGAGGAAGTCAAATGAAGAATATCATCAAAAGAACGACACTCTTTGTTAGAGATATGGAAGTTTCAAAAACATGGTACGAGGATGTCCTGGGATTTAGCGTCTGGATGGACGATATTGTCACTCTCTCTGGAACGGGAATGCCCGCAGGTGGTGCAGGCGATAAAGTAAGGTTAATTATTATGCAAGCTGAAGATCCTGCAATCGGAATGATTGGTCTCTTAGAATGGGTGGATCCTAAATTACCTGCCCCAAAAGAAATTCCTAAAACTGTAACTTATGGCAATCCAACGTTTGTAGCTTCTTCTGATAACGTTCAAGAAGTTGCGAAAAAAGCCCAGGAGTTTGGCTCAAATATTCATTCCGGGCCAACTGAATGGTCAATTCGAGGTCAAAATGGAAAAATGAAGAAATTTCTTGGATTATTTTTATTTGACCCTGATGGTTATTTTTATGAAATTAACCAATTAGTTAGTGAAGAGTAATCTAAATTGGCAATTACTAATGAACAAAAAAATTGCCAATGGAGGATAGCCCGCAGACCAAAAGGAAACGTGGTTGCTGAGGATTTCTTATATCACGAGGAAGAGATTCCCATATTACAGGATAACGAGATACTGCTTAGAACTCTTTATTTAAATCTTGCGCCAGTAATGAGAATGTATATGTCTGGAGAATCAATCGCTGGTGAAAAAGGCCTTGATATTGGTGACGTTATCCATGGTCGAGGTGTAGCTGAAGTGATTAAATCCAATAATTCAAATTACAAACCTGGAGAGATTCTTCAGGGCCAAATTGGATGGCAAACTTTCAAAAGCACAGAGGTAACCGAAAGAGAAAGATTTCGAAAAATCAATAATTGTGGCCTGCCTTTCTCAATTGGTTTGAGTACATTGGGGATGACGGGATTATCAGCTTATTTTGGTTTACTGGCATGTGGTAAACCTAAAAAAAATGAAACGATCGTAGTCTCAGGAGCTGCTGGAGGAGTTGGATCAACAGTGATTCAAATTGCAAAGATGATTGGATGTAGAGTTATTGGTTTGGCCGGCAATCAAGCAAAATGTGATTTAATAAAAGAGCTGGGCTGTGATGAGGCTATTAATTATAGAACTGAAGATATTAGACAAACTCTCAGTAATCTCTGTCAAAATGGAATAGATATTTATTTTGATAATGTTGGAGGAGATATTTTATCTGCCTCTCTAGATCACCTAGCTCAGAATTCACGAATCGTTCTTTGTGGGTCAATTTCTGAATATCTTCATGATAAACCCTATGGTCTTGATAATTACACAAAATTGAGGAGAACCAATTCATGTATGCAAGGGTTCTTTATCTACAATTATTCAGCTCAATTTGATGCCGCAGAAAAAGAGTTATCTAGCTGGTTAAAAGAGAGAAAAATTAAACCTGTGGAGCATATCTATGATGGTTTTGAAAATATGCCGAAAGCACTATCCAGTATCTATGATGGCGGTAATTATGGGGTTGCACTCAGCCGAATAAGACATGGACCCAATGATGATGAATAATCAAAAGGAAATTATTAATGAATAAGATAAAAAAAGAATATGTTAGATTTCAGCGTGCCAATTATATTGTCACAGACCTCGATAAATCATTGAAACTCTATTGCAATGTACTTGGAATGATTAATCAATATGAAGCAGATGCGCCTGATAACTCTTATTCATATGATGTTTTCGAGATAAAAAAAACAAATAAGATTCGTTGGGCAGTTCTCGGAACCCCTGATCAACTTCGTGTAATGGCTTTGACTGAAATTAAAGATGGAAAACTCAAGCCAATACCAAATCCAAAACGCTGCGCTATCGTTATCGAAGTAGGTAATGTGGATCGAATAATAAGTGAAGCAGCAGCATTAGGTTGTCATATTCATAGAGAGGAAGAGCTAGTGACTCATGACGGCAGAATTGGCAGAGAAGTTGGCATCAATGATTTCGATGGTAATCTGATCGTCATCTATCATATCCCAAAAAAAACAAATTAAATATATAAGGAATTTTTTTTATGAGTAAAGAAAATAGAAATTATCCTAGCGAAAAATATGCATGGTATATGGTAGTAATGCTAACCATTGCTTATATTCTATCGTTCGTTGATCGCTATGTACTCGGATTATTAATTGAGCCAATAAAAGCAGACTTAGATCTAACAGATACTGAAATTGGCCTTTTGCTTGGATTTGCATTTGCAATCTTCTATGCCACCATGGGTCTTCCATTAGGCTATTTAGCTGATAGAAAAAAAAGAACTTGGTTAGTAGCGGCAGGAATCGCAGTTTGGTCTGCAGCAACAGCAGCTTCAGGTATAGCAAAAAATTTCGTGCAACTTTTTATTGCCCGTATGACTGTTGGTGCGGGAGAAGCAACACTAAGCCCGTGCGCAATGTCAATGATTTCAGACAGCTTTCCTCCAGAAAAAAGAGGTAAGCCAATAGCTTTTTACACTGCTGCATTGTCATTAGGTGCTGGAATTGCCTCTTTAATAAGTGCTGGAGTTCTGAATTGGGCCAAATCAGAACCTAATCTTTCTTTTCCTTTTTTAGGAGAAATCGCACCTTGGCAATTTGTATTTATCATTGTAGGGTTGCCAGGCTTCTTACTAGCAATCCTTTTTCTTTTCATGAAAGAGCCAAAACGTGTTGGAAAAAACGCTGCTGATGACAAGAGCATAACCTTTGCTGACACTTTTAAACATGTGAAGGAAAAATGGAAAATCTATGGAAGTTTTATTGCTTTTGTTTGTTTAATGATTATCTGTGCATATAGTCAGGGCTTTTATGCGCCAATGTTTAAAAGAACCTGGGGTTGGGAAGCAGAAACATATGCTGTGTGGAATGCACTTGTTCTGCTTGCAGTGGGTCCATTAACGGTAAATATTGCAGGGTGGCTGAGTGATAAAATGTATTCCAAATATAACCGCAAAGATGCACCGCTTTTAATAGTGATATTTGGCGCCTTTATTCTCGTTCCAACTGGAATAGCAGTGCCGTTAATGCCTACACCTGAGTTAGCGATGTTAGTTATCGCATTCAATACATTTGGAATAGCGGCAACCTCAGCAACCTCTGTAACGGCATTGTTAAATATCACGCCAGGTGTGATCCGCGCTCAAACTGTGGCACTTTATTATATGGTTATTAGTATAACTGGTCTCTTATTGGGACCATTTACAGTTGGCTGGCTCTCGGACAATATATTTGGTAACGAAAATTTAAATTATGCCTGTGCGGCAGTTCCCTTTATATTTGGAATCTTAGTCTTGCCATGGGCTAAATTCACACTAAAAACGTATAATAATGAACTTATTAAGATTGAGAATGAGAGTTAAAATATAAATGCAAAAAAGATATATACAGATAAAAAAAGGACAAATGCATTTATATGAAATAGAAGCATCAGTTGAAGAGAGATACAAGCCTCTCCTTTGTTTACATCCTGCACCATACAGTGGCCTCTTCTTCAAAACTATAATGCCATTGCTGAACAAATACCGTCGAATTATTGCGCCTGACTACCCTGGTTACGGGGGTTCGTATTCATTAGGCGCGAATCCAAAAATTGCAGATTATGCAGACGCTATTAATGAAGGATTTATGCAGAATGATACCCAAATTCAATATGACCTTCTTGGTTTTCATACTGGCTGTCTTGTTGCAAATGAGTTAAGTATAATTAATGAACAAAGCGTTGATAAAATTATTATGATCGATATACCTTATTTCAATCATAAGGAGCAAAAAAAACTTTATCCACAAATGACTAATCCATTAAGTATAAACGGTAATATAGAATCATTACAAAAAACATGGGATTTCAATATAAAGAATCGTATCGATAAAGTTCCAATAGAGAGGTCATTGGAATTATTTATTGAAAACTTGAAGCCTGGAAAAAATGATTACTTTGCCTTCCATGCTGCTTTCACTTATAAGTGTGAGGAAAGATTTAAATCTAATCCAAAGCATATTAATGTTATTGCTACTAAATCTATGTTACTTGAAGCAACAAAAATTGCGGCACAAACATTAAATAACTCAGAAATAGTAAATATTCACACTATTACTTCTAACGTATTTGAAGAAGGTGCAGAAGTCATTGCAGAGAATGTCCTGAGCATATTAGATGTCAGCTGAATTAGGTATTCTAAAGTTAATTCATACTTTATGTCTCGTGTATTGGCTTGGTGCAGATCTAGGTGTGTTCTATTCAAGTTACTTCCTAATTGATGAAAAATTATCCAAAGAAACAAGGATAACAATTTCAAAAGTTCTATTTTTTTTAGATCAAACTCCTAGGATATCAATGATTTTAATCCTTCCATCTGGGGTTCACCTGTCAAAAATACTCGGATATCTGGATATTTCAACTCTGATATTAAGTGTGATTTGGATTATAGCCATTCTATGGCTAATCCTAGTTATTATCCTGCATATAAGTGGTCAATCAGCAAAAAATTTAGCCTTGCTTGATTACTGGTTGAGAGTTTTAATAATCTTAATAATGTTTATTACGGTAGCTTATATTTTCTTATATCAACCAGAATTTAATTGGGCTGGTATGAAAATTTTTATTTTCTCTTTAACAGTTATCTGCGGCCTGATTATTAGGCATAACCTAAGAAACTTTGAGCCTGCATTCATGGCGCTTATCAATGGAAAGGATACTCAAAATTCAAATGCAATTATGAAAAAGAGTATTGAAAACTCCAGACGCTATGTTGTTTTTATTTGGATCTGTCTTTTGTTAAATACTTCGCTTGGTCTTCACTTAATTTACTAATTTAAAAACATAGGAAAACTAGCATGAAAGCACTAATGATCATACAAGCATCAATCACTGATCTTGAGAAATTTAAGACCTATAGCATGAAGGCGCCTAGCTTAATTAAACAGTTTGGTGGAAAATATATTTGTATGCGTACTGAAAGCGAACAACTTGAGGGTAAGCTAGATGACCGAAAGATTGTTATCTCCGAATGGCCATCAATGGACGCTGCTAGGAAATTTTGGCATTCTCAAGAATACCAAGATCTCAAAGAGCTAAGAAAAGATGCAGCCACAATCAATGTTTATATCATTGAGAAAAATAAAGAGAACTAAAATGACTCAAAATACTACACATTACATGGCGCTTTGCCTTCAATTAAACTGTCCGACTATAAATAAATTATCAATAGATGAATCCAGGATAAGTATGATGAAGACCATTGAAAAAATTGGTTTTCACATCAATGGTAGCAAAGCATTAATTGGAAATGACACTAGATTGGTAGTTTTACCAGAATACTTTATGACTGGATATCCCTTGGGAGAATCCATTCAAGAATGGAGCAAAAAAGCGGCAATAAATATTGATGGTCCAGAATATAATGCACTCTCACGTATTGCTCAAGAAAATAATATATTTCTGTCAGGTAATGCCTATGAGAGAGATTCGAAATTTCCAGGTCTATATTTTCAAACAAGCTTTATAATCAGTTCAAGTGGAGATCTAATATTACGCTACAGGAGATTGATATCTCTTTATGCGCCAACACCTCATGATGTTTGGGATAGGTATCTCGAAGCCTATGGTTATGAAGCCGTGTTTCCAGTTGCTAATACCGAAATTGGAAAATTAGCATGTTGCGCCTCTGAAGAGATTCTTTATCCAGAAATTTGTCGTGCCCATACACTCCGTGGAGCAGAAGTTATACTTCATTCAAGTAGTGAAGTAGCTAGTAATGATTCAACCCCAAAAGATATTTCCAAACGAGCAAGGGCCATAGAGAATATTACTTATGTAATTTCTTGTAATAGCGGTGGTATTAAAAACTCACCAATTCCATTGAATTCTGTGGATGGTATGTCCAAGATTATTGATTTTCGTGGGAATGTCATAGCATCTAGTTGCATTGGAGAAACAATGGTGAGTAATGCAGAGATAGATTTATTAGCACTAAGACGCTATAGAAATAGACCTGGCATGAGTAATATTCTCTCAAGACAGCGCTTAGAACTGTTTAGTGAAACCTATAACTTAAAATCTATTTATCCTGCCAATACTTTATTAGACAAAAAGACAGGTGATTTTTTTATTCCAGAACGAAAACATTTCTCTGAAACACAGAAAAAAGTCATTGATACTCTTGCCAAAAAAAATCTTAATTCTTAAAAAATGTTAAATGATATCGCCATTGTCACCGTCATGGTGAAAAATCTAGATCTAATGAAATTAGCCTATAAAGAAGAGCTGGCCTATGTTGTCATCGAAGAAGGAATAATTTCTCATAAACTTGCCAAGAGCTGGGATGCTGAAAATGTGGCAGGTAGATCATTCCTTATAATGGGGCCAAAAAATAATGCGGCTGTTTACATTAGATTCATTCAAGCAAAATTTTTTGATAGTCAATTCAACTCATTGAGAACACTTGGGTGGAATGCAATT
>MDTG01114421.1_pt1 | contig 43296 bp, 49 predicted proteins | sample 811421 | NCBI WGS metagenome assembly MDTG01 (sample SAMN05326645, study PRJNA326480) | marine metagenome | isolation source: seawater | place: Pacific Ocean: South East | collected 2011 | reverse complement strand
TCATTTCCGTTGGATTTGCAAGGTAATTGGCCTTGGCTTCATCTAAATTGGCCATGAGCCGGGCTTCTGCTTCTACAGACCTTTCAGGAATTTTGAGAGAGTCTCCCAATAATGATAGAGCCTGAAAGTGTTCGGGAGTGTAAACCTCCGGCTTGGATTGTTTACAGGATGCCAGACAAAAAAAGGCTGATACAATCAGCCCTGTAGAAATATATTTTTTCATCTATTTGTGAGTAAGTTTAAAGGTCATTCCATTCTTTTTTTCATCTACCATGCGTTTTACATCTTCCAGAAGTTGCTTGGCATCGTATATAATTCCGTCTTTAATGGTGTATTTAACTCCACCGGCTCTTTCAACCTCATTGTTATCATTTAACCTAATAAAGCCTGTTCCATAGAGCATCTTCAGGTTTTCGAGTGGGTTTTCTTCCAGAATCACAAAGTCGGCATACTTTCCAATTTCTACTGAACCCAGCATATCGTCTGCGCCTAAGGCTTCGGCTCCATTAAGTGTGGCCGACATGATTACTTCAAGAGGATGAAAACCTGCTTCTCTCAGGAGCTCTAATTCGCGAATGAAGCCAAAGCCATAGAGTTGGTAAATGAACCCTGAGTCTGATCCGGCTGTAACCCTTCCACCTCGATTTTTATATTCGTTCACAAAGGTCATCCAAAGCCTGTAATTTTCTTTCCAGGCCACTTCCTGTTCCGTACCCCATGAGAACCAGTAAGAACCATGCGACCTGCGGCTGGGGCGGTAGAAATCCCACAACGAAGGTAAAGTGTAGGTCTGGTGCCACTCGGCCGTATATGCTCTCATGAGATCACGGCTGGCTTCATATATGTTGAATGTAGGATCCAGGGTAAAGTCCAAAGCAATAAGTTCGTTCATTACCTCATTCCATTTTTCAGAATACGGGGGAGCGGCTTGTTTCCATAGCCTGCCCGCTTCTCCAAAACGATCTTGCTCGTTTCGGTAGTTATAATCCAGGCTGTAATTCTGAATTTTCCTATCCGTAAACATCGCTTCGGGCAGTCCATACCAATGTTCCATAGAGGTAAGTCCGGCCCTGGCAGAATTAAGGACATTCCAACGCACTACATCCATTTGTGCATGATGCATGGCCGACCGAAGCCCAAGTTTTTTATTTTCTTCCAATGCCGCCTGCATAATGTCTGGAGCAGCACCAAAGAATTTAATGCCATCAGCTCCGTTGGCAGCGTTTTGCCGCACCCACTCTCTGGCTTGCTGGGGGGTCGATATGGGTTCTTTTGCTCCCTGGCCAAAGCCCGTATAGGCAAAAATGCGAGGAGCGGTTATTTCATTGTTGGCGCTTTTCTTTTTGTGCTCCAGCACCCAATCTAATCCGTTTCCTGCAGAAGGGTCTCGAATGGTTGTAATGCCATGAGCGAGCCATAGCTTAAATACATATTCGGCTGGTGTTCCCTGTCCGGTGCCACCAATATGTCCGTGCATATCAATAAGCCCTGGAAGAAGGTACATGCCTTCGGCATCCAGTTCTTTATCGCCCGCAGCTGCTTTAGGACGACCACGCTCATTGATGGGCAGACCAGGGTAACCTACATTGTAAATACCCTTGATTATGTTCTTCTCCACTACTATATCTACCGGTCCCGTGGGAGGAGCTCCGTTGCCATTGATGAGTGTTACACCTCTAATGATAAGTTTGTTGAATGGGCCTTCTCCTTCCGCTCTGGGAGGGGCTTTCTCAATCTGGGAGAAAAGCGGTTGCGCAATAAAGAGGGCAAAAACCAGAAAGGTGAGCCCATAGGTAAGTTTCTTCATAAAATAAAAGGTTGACGATTTCAATTTATTGATTTCGCCAACCTTTAACAATACTGTTTATTTAAGCTGAGTATCAGCTAGATCCCTTCTTTTTAATTCGGGTTAAGTTTAGGTCTATGGATTGACCTCCCTGAGACCATTTTCCAACAAACTTGTCGTCCTTCAACTCGCCTTCGTACTGGCCTCCATACTGTTGAATCGTCATTTTAATTTTATTATTGGCAAAGACTACCTCATCCATTTTAAGTCCGTAGGTATCCTGATCGGGGCTATCCATAGTAGCACTAAGTTTTCCTTCGCTATTGACAATGTGGAAGACTATCTTGAGGCTTACACCAGGTGCTGTGATAGTTCCTTCCCAATTTCCGGCTGCTTTGTTCAATTCGTTGCTCTGCGGCAAAACCATCAGAAATCCGAAAAGCATAGACATTAAAACTTTCATAAGCTCTTTCTTTAATGTTCGATATTACGAAAATTGTACCAAAGCCAAGGGGTAAATAAGGCTAGAGGAATCTGAGTGACCTGAACGCAACTTAAAGCTGACTATAGTGCAATGCCTTTTGTTTTAATTACCTTCTTAAAAAAGCCTTGTACCTTTCTAATATAAGAAGTGTAATTTCATATTCGGTTTTACCAATGATTTGCCCATCCAGAAAATTGCAAAACTCCATAAACTCGTCAATTACACGGTCGTCTATGCGTGTTACTCGTTTTACAAGTTCTTTATTGAAGTATTTTTCTCTTTCGGCTGCTCTTTGTTTCCTAAAGGCATCGGCCTTGCTAAACTCGTTGAGAATCTGTTTTTGTTTAAGTGTTTTGTCAAAACTGTTGAGAAAACCGGTAATAACAACTCCTGCTTCACCAGTGGTGAGAGGTAGTGTTTGAGGGCGGCTCCAGTCTCTTGGTACAGCGGGTAGTCTCACTCCAATGTCTAAAGTGTCTCGTTTTGGGCGCTTTAGGTAGAAATGATCGCTTAGCTCAAAAATTTCTAAAGAGTCAAGATCATACACTGCCGGGTTGAGTTTGAATATACTTACCTCAGAAAAATTGGTGTTTGAAGAGTCGAGGCCAATAGTGAGAGTTTCATAGCCTATTGAAGATATTTGAAGGGTATCTCCCAGCGAGAGATGTAGTCTAAAAGTACCCTTGCCTGTGGCTCCCATTCCCTGCTGCTTATTCTTGATGAGAATACTGGCGTATGGCACAGGGAAACCAGTTTTAGAATCTAATACTACACCGCTCAAGGGTTGGCTCTCCTGTGCTTGTAATAACAGGGTTGTGGCCAACATGACAATTAGGGAGTAGCAGGTTCTCATGGCATGAACAATACCACAAGTTGTATAATTGACCTGTTCCTGAAAAACTATTAACCGTTTTTAACCCTGTGATTCGACTTGTCCAGAATTTTGTAGAAGACCACCGATAACCACAAGGCAGCCACAAGAAGTGCAAAATAGTAGAGGTAATTTAGGTCTATGTTTATTCTGGGTAGTTGAATTGTATTGAACGCAAAGCTACCTTCTCCTAGCTGGTAATTAACACCGCCAACTGTAATGATGAGCACAACTGGTACAACAATAAATAGGGCAAAGAGAACCTTAACCCACATAGGCGTACGAATGGATCGGGCGCGCTCATAGACCTGCACTTGCTCCAATACTTTACGGTTAAAGCTCAGTGAAGGCTCTTCTAACCCTTCGTTTCTAAGAAGTTGCTTTAGTTGCTCATCTGAAAGTTCGAACTTACTCATAATAATGACCTAACCTCTGTATCTAATAGCTTTTCGAGTTGAGCAAGTAGCCTTTTTCTTGCTCTGTGCAATCTAACTTTAACGTTGGATAATTCCCAACCTGTGATTTCGCAAATCTCTACCAGTGAATTTTCATTAAGGTAAAACAAGGTGATCACCACCTGATCCTCTTCAACCAGTCGGTGTAGCGCTTGCTGAATGTAGCTGCTTCTTTCATCTTTTCGTAAGGTATTCCAGGAAGCAGATGATTCACTGGCTTCAACCGAATTTTCTACGGTATGCGAGTCTAATTCTTGTATGCTGATCTGTTTTTTACGCAGCCTTGTAAGAGCAGTGTTGTATACTATGGTATATAACCAGGTAGAAAACTTAGATTTTCCTTCGAACTGGGATATGTTCTTATATGCTTTTACAAATGCGTCTTGAGTTACTTCCTCAGCATCTTCCCGGTTTTTCAAAAGCTTTATAGCTAAAGTAAAAGCCATTGCCTTGTGCTCATCAATGAGTGCATTGAATGCAACCATATCGCCCTGTTTTACCCTAGCGATGATTAGTTCCATTGCGTATAATTCATTGTGGCTTTTCACTTTGCTGCGTTTGACTACATTTGAAAGAATAAGGTTACAGGCCTAGTAGATTTTTAGGGTTTCTTTAAAAAGTTTGCCTGACACAGTTGGGTAAATAAGCCCTGGGATAGCAGGGGGTGCATTACGATTTAAAAAGAAATCACCATAAGGTTTGCAGGCAGAACAAGTGGAAGTTACGAATTATTTCATGAGCAGAAATACCGGCCCAAACTGTAACCTACTCAGCGGAAGCGGCATCAAAGCTAGCAGAACGAAAAATAACAATTATGGAAGCAAGTACAGTGTTTGCGGTATTTCTGATACTAACCATCGGTGGGGCAGTGGCTCTAATCTACTACTACTATCACACCCGGCATAAGGAGAGAGTACTACTTATAGAAAAGGGGGCAGATGCCAAGCTGTTTAACATTGAACCCAGAAAGAAAAACTACTTCTTTATAGTAGTGTTGGGTATTGTGTGTATATGTATAGCCTTGGGTATTATGTTAGGTTTTGGCCTCGAAGCCCTGATGAACGATTTAGGATGGATGGATAAAAGGGGAGATAATCCCGGACCATACTTTGTAAGTTTGTTTTTAATGCTTGGGTCAGGATTTCTATTTTCTTATTTCCTCAATAAGAAAATAAATCAAGGTTAGTTGGGGCCGATTTGGATAACAGTCTTCTTAACTTAGGTCTTGCCTGGTTTAAGAAGACTGTTTGCTTTCCAATTGCTTATTTCCAAATAAGGCCGTACAAAGAAACCTGAAATACGTTGTAGCAGTATCTTCCCTGGCTTGCTAGGTTACCCGGCCCAGCCTTCTCTGTCGAGGCTGCGGTATTGAATGGCTTCTGCCAAATGTTCAATACCAATGCTTTCTTTTCCGTCAAGGTCGGCAATAGTGCGGCTCACTTTCAATATTCTGTCGTAAGCTCTTGCCGAAAGGCCTAGTCTTTCCATAGCTGTTTTGAGCAGGGTTTTTCCGGCCTCATTAATTTGGCAAACTTCTTTAACCATCTGGCTGCCCATCATGGCATTGGAGTGAATACCCAGGGTTTTGAACCGCTCACGTTGTATGTCTCTGGCGGCAATCACACGTTGTCTAATCTCTTCGCTACTTTCTGATTTCCGATTTTGGGTCATCTGATCGAAAGAGACAGGAGTTACTTCAACATGGAGATCTATGCGATCCAATAATGGGCCGCTTACTTTATTGAGGTAGCGCTGTACCTGGCCAGAACCACAAACACACTCTTTTTCCGGATGGTTATAGTAGCCACAAGGGCAAGGGTTCATACTGGCTATGAGCATGAAATTGGCAGGAAAGTCAACTGACAGCTTGGCCCGGCTAATGGTTACTCTTCGCTCTTCCAAGGGCTGACGCATTACTTCCAAAACCGTACGTTTAAACTCAGGAAGTTCGTCCAGAAATAGCACCCCGTTGTGTGCCAACGATATTTCTCCTGGCTGAGGTACTCCACCGCCACCCACCAGAGCCACATCAGAAACCGTATGGTGAGGGCTTCTGAAAGGGCGTTGAGTGATTAGCTGAGCATTCGATCCTAATTTTCCGGCCACGCTATGGATTTTGGTGGTTTCCAGTGCCTCTTGAAGATTTAAGGGAGGTAGAATGGAAGGCAATCGCTTGGCAAGCATGGTTTTACCGGCTCCCGGAGGGCCAATCATGATCACATTATGCCCACCAGCTGCGGCAATTTCCAAAGCCCTTTTTATGTTTTCCTGACCTTGCACATGGGCAAAGTCAGCCTCATAATCATTCAGTTGATTGAAGAAGTGTTCGCGCGTATCGTAGGTGATCGGCTCTATCGGTCTGCTTCCATCTAAAAACTCAATGGCCTCAACTAAGTTGGTTACTCCGATAATATCCAGATTGTTGACAATAGCCGCTTCATTGGCATTTTCCAGAGGAAGAATAAAGCCCTTGAACCCATTCTTCCTAGCCTCAATGGCAATCGGTAAGGCTCCCTTGATGGGTCGAAGTGTTCCGTCCAGGGCCAGTTCACCCATAATGACATACTTCTCCAAGTCATCGGCAATAATCTGACCGGAAGATTTTAGCACACCCAGTGCGATAGGTAAATCATAGGATGACCCTTCTTTCCGAATATCGGCCGGAGCCATGTTTACCACCACCTTCTTGCGGGGCATTCGATATTCAAAGTATTTAAATACCGACTCTATGCGGTGCTCGCTTTCCTTTACGGCAGTATCGGGCAGACCAGAAAGCCAAAACTTGGTTCCATCGACAATGTTGACTTCGATGGTGATAATCTGGGCATCGACCCCGAAAACGGCACTTCCATATCCTTTAGATAACTCCAACGGTGTGTTTTTCTATTAACTGAATGATTATGTGTATTACCTTAATGTGTACTTCTTGTATTCTATCGGCATAGCCAAAATGCGGAACCCGTATTTCCACATCGGCCAGTTCAGCCAGTTCGCCTCCATTTTTGCCTGTTAGGGCCACAATTTTCATTTTCTTTTGTTTGGCCATGGCGGCAGCCCGTAAAATATTATTGGAGTTGCCGCTGGTGCTTATGGCTAAGAGTACATCGCCCGGTTTGCCCAGGCCTTCTATATAGCGCGAGAAAATTGCGTCATAGCCAAAATCATTAGAAACGCATGATATGTGGCTGGGGTCTGAAATGGCAATGGCCGGAAGGGCCTTGCGGTCTTCCCGATACCGTCCGGTAAGCTCTTCGGCAAAATGCATGGCATCGCAGTGAGAGCCTCCGTTTCCACAGCTAAATATTTTTCCTTCTTCCAATATAGCATCGGCCATGAGTTGTGCGGCCGTTTCTATAGCCTCAATGTTGGTTGAGTTAGAAAGAAACTGGTCCAGCACTTTGGCGGCTTCCTTTAACTCATTAACAATAAGTTCCTGATTCTCCATTTCGTGTAAGGTTCTCTAATATAGTTTAATTGGCCAATAATAAGCCAATAAATGCTTGAATTAATCTAAACTGACTGCATGTTGATCAGCTTATGATAAATGCCCTTTAAAGCAATAAGTTCCTGATGGGTTCCTTGTTCTACAATACGGCCTTTATCCATTACCACTATTTTATCGGCATGTTGAATGGTGCTTAACCTGTGAGCAATTACCAAAGACGTTCGGTTTTTCATGAGGTTGGTTAGTGCCTCTTGTACCAGCTTTTCCGATTCAGTATCGAGTGCTGAAGTAGCTTCGTCCAAAATTAGAATGGGCGGATTTTTCATAATGGCCCGGGCAATGCTAATGCGTTGCCTTTGGCCTCCTGAAAGCTTACCACCTCGTTCACCAATGCTGGTTTGGTAACCTTCGTCCAATTCCGTAATGAATTGATGGGCATTGGCAATTTTAGCGGCCTGCACAATATCTTCTTCGCGAGCATTGGGCTTAGCAAAAGCTATGTTTTTGGCCACTGAGTCGTTGAAGAGTATAGACTCCTGGGTAACAATACCCATTAGGTCTCTCAGCGAGTTAATATTTATTTCACTTACCGGCACACCATCTATGGTAATTTGCCCATCGGTTGGGTCGTAGAATCGCGGTACCAAATCGGCTAGCGTAGATTTTCCGGCTCCAGAAGAGCCCACCAGTGCCACAGTTTCCCCTTTTTTAATGGTTAGGTTGATGTTCTTAAGTACCGGCTCCTTTTCATAGGTGAAGCTCACATTGTCAAACCTGATTTCCTGGTTGAAGCTGTTGAGGATTTTGGCTTGCGGATGGTTCTGAATTTTTGGTTTTTCATCGATAAGCCTAAAAATCCTTTCTGCCGAAGCAAGGCCTCTTTGGATATTGCTGATGCTTTGAGAAATGCTTTTGGCCGGGTTAAGAATTTGGCTAAAGACTATAATATAGGTAAGGAGTTGCTCTGGCTCAAGATCGCTTTTTTCACTGAGCACGAGGTTACCGCCTACTACCAGCAAAGTAGCTACTACAATAATGCCCAAAAACTGCGATATGGGAGAGGCCAATTCGTTTTTGCGCGCCATAGACATGCTAATGCGCTTGTATTGGTGGGTTTCTTTATTAAAAAGGTCATTCACATAAGCCTTGGCATTAAAGGCTTTGATAACCCGCATGCCTCCAAAAACCTCATCCATTAGATTCACAATTCGGGCCAGAGACTCCTGGCTCATAATGGCTTTCTTTTTGAGTTTTTTTACTATTTCTGAGATCACAAAACCCATTACCGGAAAAAAGACCAGTGTGAACAGAGTAAGCTTTACAGAGGTGACAAATAAGAAGATGAGATAGACGATAATGGTGGCTGGCTCTCTAAAAAATACTTTAATGGAGCTCACCAGGGTGACTTCAATTTCCTGCACATCGTTGGTCATGCGCGACATTATGTCTCCCTTTCGTTCACCGGCAAAAAAGCCCATGTGCAAACCGGAAGTGTTCAGAAATACCTTGTCTCTAATTTTTTGGATGACCTCTGCCCTGAGGTAGCCCATAATTACATTGGAAAGGTATGTGAAGAGGTTGGACAGAAAAGCAGAGATGCCAATAACAATACTCACATAAATGAGCATACTACTTTTACCATAAGCTTCTCTCACTTCCAGAAGCTTATGGTAGAAAAGGCTTTTAACATAATTTATGCTTACCTCAAACTCTCCGACCGTTGCCAAAGCCTGCATTGCTTCTGCCCCTTTGGTATCGAAGATTACAATAAACAGCGGCTCCAGAAGAGCCAGGTTAGTAAGACTGAAAATAATAGCCAAAAGAGCCAGTACCACATACTGCGGAAAGTACCGATGGTAGGGTTTGGCAAATGAAATAATGCGTCCGTATGTACTCATGCGCTAATTGGCGGGCAAGTTAGGCAATAAATGACATTCTCAGAACTCATGTTCTCTTTGAGGCAGGTTCCAGCGCAAAGAAAGCAAGCTTATGAAGCTATTGGATGAGCGTGAGGCCAGGTCGCTGGTCTTGTTGCGGTAAATGGTTTTTAAGTCAACAAATACATTATGCAATAGCATGTAGCTTCCGGTGAGGTCTATGTAGGTTTGGTTAGTACCAATACCCTGGCCAATACGAATGTTGTTGTTTCCAATACGATCGTCCGTGTCGGCCAATACGTTTCCTCCATAGTTCATGCCATTTCCGTCTTCGCCATATTGGCTGTAAATGAGTTTTCCACTCACGTACAACCGGGGCAGGGGTTGATATCTACCCGCCAAAATAATCTCCTTAAAATTGGCTCCCAGGGGGTGCGCCAAAGGGTTTCTGTAGTTAGAGTAGCTTAAAGCCGGCCTTTCATAAGCATAGAAGTAAGGCCTGGCCACATTAAACTCTGCCTGCAGGTCCAGATTCGGTACATTGAAGGCATCTATATATTTTCCTCCCAACTGAACACCGAATTTATTTCGCCAGCTTCCTCCGGCTCTGAGCTCGCTGATCACAAACTCATCGAACACAAACTGACCATAGAATTGATATTTCTGCTTCAGATTCAGCTTAAAATCCATCCCTACCAAGGTGTTGTCCGGGCTGCCCTGGTTTTGTTCCACAGATCTGTAGAAGATAATTGGGTTGAAATAATTGATGTTGGAGCTGTCGGCCACCACCGCTTCAAAAAGTCCGATTTCAAGGTTATGAAGAATGCTTACATCAATTCTATGGGAAGCCAGAAACTTCTTGGGGTACTTGCCATCTCCCGGGTTCTGACCAGCGAAAATGATATCTTCAGTCAGCTCGGCAAACAGATTGGTGTATTTAAAAGGTCCCAGTTGGGTGGTGATTTTTCCAAAAAGCATGGGGCTGGAAAAGTCTGAGAGCATCAGAGACCTGAGTCCATTGCCCATAAAGTGCTTGTCGTAACCGGTTTGAATGTTGATGCTCTTAGTCAGATTGAAGGTGAGGTAGCCTCTGGCATGAAAGAAGTCCCAGGTCCTGGAGTTGCCTTCTCCATCTTTCCAGAAACCTTCATAAGGAAAGGCCCTCTTCTCTCGGATAAAATCATAAACGTAGTCTGGAAACCTGGCCTGAGTGGTGGTGAGCATAGAGTAGAAGCCCACTTTGCCATCTATTTCTCCCTGAATTTCAGCCCCCCTGGTATTGGTGTAGAGAATCTGATCTTCATCTCCATCTTTGCCTACTGTGAAGGTCATGGCCGGGTTAACCCTTAGAACGAAATCGTTGGTTTGGTACACATAGAAATCAGATTTCCGGTCATACATCAGGTCCCACCAGCTTTTGGGGTTCGCATTGTATTTAGATTTGGTAGTGTACCAATTATCATTCATCAAAAACTCATAGTTGAATTTGTCTTGAGCTGATAGGCCATCGTAACTGCCCTCCATTCCTAAGAGAAAATTGGAGAGTTCAACCCTTCTCAATGGTTTCAGAGTGGTTTGAATGCGGTTTTCTTTAGTGCCGAACTTGATCTGGAATCTATCTATTAGAGAATAGTAATCCCGATTGTAAGGAATAAATGTGTTTTGTGCCTGAAGGCAGAAAGCTGAAAAACCTAGAATAAGGGTAAAAAGTAGCTTTTTCATAGTCGGAAATCAGGGTGAATATAAGAGTTAGTGCGGTAAAAGCTGAAACGACAATTAATAAAGCATTACGATATTTTGACTATTTGAGAGGTTTAACGAGGTGGAAATCTAACCCTCGGTTGAATCCTTAAATCCAAAATGGGTCTGAATTGTCTTCTTCAAATTGAGTTTCTGAGTGCATAGTATCAATAAGTTTCAGTTGACTATCAGACGCTATTTTTTGTATCTCCTGAAAAACGATACGCTCTTCAAAACGGATGTGCTTTTCCAACTCTTCTTCTATCAAACTTAGGCTCTTTACAATATCATCCTCGTCTTCAAAAAGCCTAGAAAGCCTTCGGTGTTCAGAAAGGCACTTCTTTATCAGTTCATTGTCCTTTCCCAAAATAGGGAATATGTGTTCTTCTTCTGCGGCAAAGTGAGGAAGGAGATAATTGGTATAGAACCAATCGGTATGTCGCTTGATTCGTTGGGGGTCAATATCGCCTAAAAAACCTTTACGAATTTTCCAGCAAAGCATTAGACCGTGATGATGCTCCCGACTGAATGGCTGAAGTGCTTTATGGCGCTTGAGAGGTTTGCGTTCGGACATTTGGTTCTTCTTTTAGCTCAAATTTTAGGTGGTTAGTTGCTTTTCCATGGCAATGGCTTTGGGGAAAAGAATATTGTTTTCTAGGTGAATATGCAAATGAAGGTCTTCTTCGAACTCTTTCAGTAAGGCATATGTGACCATGTAGGTATTGCAGGCATCGGGTGGGGGAACATAGCTGTTGCTCAGTTTTTTGATTTGGCGAAAACGCTCCCCTTCGGTGTCATGCTCGTGCATCATGGTTTGAACTGGGTTTTCAATGGTTCCGAAGTGTGGAGGACGTTCCTTTATCTCTTCCGACTTTGAAGTCATCATTCTTCTGATAAAGGGAAAGAGTATTAGCTCCTCTTTTTTCATGTGCATGGCAAGTTCGCCAGCAGAGGCATTGAAAAGTGATTCAATGGTTGATAATTCTGGGTGTTGAGCCCCGTGCACCGACACAATTTTTGCCAAATACTGTTTGATGACGGGTAACTTTTCTTCAACATATCGATGATGTTTTTTTTCTATATAATCGCAGAGAAGGTCAATCGGCCATTGGTCATATTCAGTTTTTTCTCCTGTTGGCTGCCGATTAAGTGCCTCCAAAGCTTGTTTTAATGTGCCTTTGGAAACTTCACTTTCGTTGCAGGCATCTTTGAGGGGTCTATTTCCTCGGCAGCAAAAATCTATACCAAACGACTCAAATACTGAAGCGGTTCTGTAGTCTTCCGCTACGATTTCACCAACTGTTTTTTCAAATAGTGTTTTCATTGTTTACTCTTTTAAATAAGCTTATACCATAAATTGTGAGACACACCACCTTAATGAATTCTGCTCCCACATAGTAGAAATGAAGGTTAGAAGCGGGAGGTGTAGTGTTGTTAATATACATTTCAGCCCGTGCATCGAGAGCTGGCAACATCCAGAAGCTTTGTGTGAGCAAAATACCCAAGGCAATGGCCAGTGGCATCTGTTTAAAAGACAAGGCTCGTTTATGTTGAAGTAGCTGCCAAAGCAGCGCGACAGCAAAGACCCATTCAACCTTGTTCAGTACTCCGAAAACGAGTCGTCCTATACCAAGGCCCAGCGGCAATGTAATTCCCGGTGCCCTGAATTTGAGCCAAGCTTCCATAAAACTGATGGCGCAGACAAAGCCAACCCAGAGAAAGACTGTGATTACGGAGATGGGAGATTGTACTTTCGTATTCATAGCAAGGGTTTTGAATTTCTGGATTGATAGTATTCAATCTTGAACAGGAACATTTCGGCCATTTTTTTTGCTCGCCATTTCGCTTCTTCCGCTTTTTCTCCTTCGAAAAGTTCATCGACTGTTTTATAGAAAAGGGCGATCCATCGTTCGAAATGGCTTTGATCAACCGGCAAGCTTGAATGGGGAGAAAATGGACTACCATAATATGTATGTTCTGCCAAAAGGACAGTTTGCCAAAATCGGTACATTTTCTCTAAGTGCTCTCCCCAACGATCTCCGATCTTTTCTTCAAAGATTTCTGCTAACAGATCATCCCTTCTTACCTTATCGTAAAAGGTATCTACCAGCATTTTTATTTCGGTTATTGTTGCTATCTCCATGGCTAAAAGAAGGATTTGTACAAGTCAGGGTTCCAGAACCTGACAAGATAGAAAAGGGCAAACCCCACGAATGAAATCAGCAAAGCCCAAACCCAAGCTGGAATGGCTTTTGGAGTTTCAGATCCTTTGATGATAAACTGATCGTCTGTTTCGGTACCGTATGCATTAATGGTGATGGGCACCAAAGAGTCTACTACTTCGTTTTTTTGCAAACCTACAACTGCTATCTCCGGGCCGTTCCGAACTTCAAAAGGAATGGTTTTTATTCCTTCAACTCCTTTGCTCGATTTGGCCACCACGCGCAATTCATGCTTACCGTCTGGTATTTTAGTGGTGTCGATCACGAATTTGACAGGCGGTTGGAACTCTCCGAAAGGTGTGGATTCGTCATCCAAAAAAACCTTTACAATTCGTTGGTCATCTTTTGGTTTAGAAGTATTCATTGGTGACAATATTTTTGATGTGATGCGGCTTTCCAGATTCCGGCTTAACCAGGTATTTAATACTGTAAAAGAGGGTGAACCCAACAATGACCACGGCTGACCAGATAATGATATAATCCAAATTGCTATTGGGTCCAGAACCATGTGTTATGTTAGCCAGAGCCTCGGGCTGTTTTTCCTTGCATACCTCACATGCCTTTAAGGCGCTTTTTGACACAAAGGTCAAGAGGAACAAAATGCTTGCTCTTTTCATATCTATGGTTTTTTCTGGTTTATGATTTTCCTTATTTTTTGCACCTCTTCGGCAGATAGTGCAGAGGCGTTGTTGCCCCAACTGCTCCTTTCATGGTTGGCTATGGCAGCTATTTCTTCGTCTGAAAGCATATCGCCAAAAGATGGCATCTGAGCGAATTCACTCCGGGCATCGTAGCCGAGCAGAATTACATTAACCAAAGTTTCCGGGTTAGGATCATTTACAATGGGGCTTCCTGCCAAAGGAGGAAATGCACCTTTTACACCTTCTCCATTGGCTTGATGACAAGCTGCACAAGTGTTGGCGTATAAAGTAGCACCATCAGGAAGCAGAGACAGTTCTGGATTGGTTGATTCAGATGAAGATGTTTGTTTTTCCTTTTTGGGAATAAATTCCGGTGAAGTTCCCGGTAACTCTGTTTGTTTGAGCGACTGCAGGTAGGCAACCAGATTCAGTGCTTTTGGGCTGGCCACCAGACTTTTTCCCGGTTTGTTGAAAAAGGATTTATCAACCTGTATTACTACATCATCTTTGCTGATTTCGTTATCTGATTTCTCATCAAAAAGCCAAGGGTAAGAAGGCATAATGGACTCCTTTACCACGGTTCTTGGATTATAGAGGTGCATCAGATGCCATGCCTCACTGGGCTGCCTTTTACCAACATTGGTCAAATCGGGGCCGGTCCTTTCACTGCCTAAAAGTGAAGGAGATTGTCTCCATACATCCAACCGTTGTTTGCTGAAATAATAGTCTGAAGGCATTGAAGGTCTGTTTCCCCAAATCTTGTCCATTTCAATACTCCGCACCTGTTGCGTGTGACAGGCCACACAACCTTCAGCGATGTACAATTTAAGCCCCTCTATTTCCGAACCGCTATAAGCTATTTGGTTTGGTAAAGGCTCTGTTTCCTGCATTTGGCTGGCGGGTATTACAGCAATAAGCATACTTAATGTCAGAAAACCAGTTACCGCAGTTCCTACTAAGAGTTTATGGTTTTTGTGAAAATTGAACATAGTTTTCGGTTTATGCTGTAACAGTTTTATTGACAATAGCAGTAGAGCTTTTCGTTATGTGACTTTTCTTCGCCATGTAATAGAAGTTGTAGGCGAATATGAGGTGCGAAACAAACATGAGAGAGCCTCCTACTGCCCTCCACATCCAATAAGGTTGCATCAAAACAACAGACTCGATAAAGGCATTACCTTCTACCCAGCTTAGGCCTTTGAGTGTTCCCCCGGCCATGAGAGAAATCATATAAGCAAAGAGGCCAATAAAGGCTAGCCAGAAGTGGGCTCCAACAAAAATTTGTGGAGGTTCCTTTCCGGTGATTTTGGGTAGGATAGTGTAAATACAAGCCCATAGTATGAAGGAGATTATGCCATACATAGTCATGTGCGAATGCGCTACATTAAAATCTGTAAAATGCCAGATGAAATTGGTGAACCTGAAGGCCTGAAAACTGCCCTGGGTTGAACCGACAAAATAAAAGATGACCCCAACAAGAAAAAAGGGGAGTACGTAACTTTTCGAAATATGGCTCCAACTGCCTTTCATTGTCATAAGGAAATTGGTAGAGCCTGACACAACAGGAATAAACATACCTGCACTAAAGACTATGGCAACCGTCTGGAGCCACCAGGGAAGGGGACTAAAAACAAAGTGGTGCGTGCCAATGAGCGTATAAAACAACATTTGTGTCCAAAAGGCCAAAACACCCAATGAGTATGAATAGATGGGCTTGTTCAGTGCAGAAGGTAGGTAATAATAGGTGAGCCCCAGAGTAAAGGTCATAAACCACATGCCAACCCCTTGATGCATGTAGTAACCTTGAATTACTGTTTCCCCAAGTCCATTCTGATAGGCTGGTATATAGGCTATTATACTAAGGATGATTGTCCAGGCAAGAGAGGCCAGTATAAACCAATTGGATATATAAATCTCTGATATTTTACGTTGGGCAACCGTTTTGTAGAAGTTGAGGAAAGTTAGAACTAGTCCAATAGCAAAAAGAGCCATCACTGGCCATACATATTCACGGTATTCACCACCTCCGTTGTTGATGCCCGACATGAGACAAATATTACCAATCAGTACTGAGAGGTTAATACTCAGCCAGGCTATCCAGCCCAGTTTGTAGCTGTGGATTGTGGTGTTTGAGGTGCGGGTAATGACAAAGTACCCCAACCCGATCATTGCCATTGAAGCCCACCCCCAAAACACTGTATTGGTATGCACTGGCCTTAGCCGACCATAAGAAAGCCATGAAATCTGATCTATCTCTGGCCAAACGAATTTCATTCCCAGGTACTGGCCTATAAGTGTGCCACAGACCAGCCAAAAAACGGCAGCACCTATATACCATAGGATAAGCTTTTCTAGCTGCGAGGATATCTCAAGTTTTGGGCTTGTCTTTTTTTTTTTCGTCAAAAAAAGGATTGTGTGGACTGTTGCTCATCTGCTTTAACAGGCCTTTGCTATCGATGGCGGTCTCATCACTGCCCAGTTCATTGCCCTTGAGCCGGAACTGAAGGGCTTTTTTTCTCTTTAGCAATATTTCATCGATTTCCCCTTCCTCCAACTTGATGAGATCTTCGTGGAAGGCCAGGGTTTCCTTTTCAATTTGCTGATGTTTGAACCGCCCTACGAAATTGCCCAATCTAGCAAGTAGTATAATAATGGCTACAACCAACACAATCACAATAAGAGTAATGGTACCGATGATGCCGGGGCTCATAATCCAGTTAGAGGTGTCAATATTGGTTTGAGACTGTAGAGTCAGTGACTTAGGTAAGAGGGAGTACAGTAAAATGGTTAAGTAAAGTTTCATTTAGTTAGATATTAAGACCTTTATATCTTTTATTGTTTAAAATTTTATCTCTTCAAGAAGGTTAAACCTGCTTCCAAGCCCGTGGCCAACTCAAAAAGATAAGTGCCTTGTAGCATCACTCTAAGTTCAGATCTTATAGCAGTGAACTTGTGGTGTACGGGGCAAGGCTTTTGAGCATTACACTCTTTCAAACCAAGGCCACAACCTTTGTAAATACTGTCTCCATCAATGGCATTTACAATTTGGCTGAGCCTAATGGAATCAATATCTTCCTTCGCGATTTCAAATCCACCATTGGGGCCTTTTACGGAAGCGATGATTTTCGCTTTGGCCAACTGCTGTAATATTTTAGCCGTGAATGCTTCAGGTGAGTCTATTTCAGCAGTAATGGACTTAAGGCTAGTTCGTTCACCATTCAAAGACTTTCGTGCTATGAAGATTGTCGCCCTAATACCATATTCACATGCCTTGGAAAACATCGTTTGCTCGTTTACTACCCAAATGTAAGCCGGGTTTTTATTTAGGACAAATTTATCCGAATTAAATTTACTTTTGATAATACATTTTACCAATCATCCAGAAGAATTGTTGGAGTGTCTATTCAGTGGATCTTTCTGTGAATTAATGAAAGGTATTCTGGGAGCGAGAAAATAAGCTGTTAGACTGGCGAATAGGATGGGTATAAAATGTCCAAAGCCTGTGAGGGTGGTCAATAGAATAGTTGTGCTCATAGGTGTTCTGGTTACACAAACATTAATGGCCGCCATACAACTGACTACTGCCAGGGTTAGATTGATTGTTGGAAAAAGTCCGTGAATAATCAAACCCAATGTTGCTCCTACAAAGAAAAGGGGAATGATAAACCCTCCTCTCCACCCGGAAGTAACCGTAATTGAAATGGCTATAATTTTAGAAATCAGAATAGCTATCAGTAAGGGCAAAGTGAAGCTGCCATTTAGAAGTTCATTGATTTGATGGTGACCAAAGTAGCGTGTTATCGGAAAATAATAAGCTATAATACCAAGCAACATTCCCCCAATAAATGTCTTGATGTATATGGGGATTGGCCGCTTTTCAAAAACCGTCTTAAAAAATTTTGTACAGTAAATAAAGCTCCAGCCAAAAGCAGTACCTACCATTGCAAACAGAACGGCATAGCCAAAGTCAAAAACTCCTGAGTATTCATAAGAAGATAAATCCCAGATAGGGCCAAGTCCCAGATGGACAACCAGAGCAAACACCAGATAGCTGAAGCAACTAGCCACCAGCGCAGGAATAATAGCTTCATAATATTCAACCGGATGTTTGTGATGGAGTATTTCCAATGAAAACAGGCTTCCACCCAACGGTGCCCCAAACAAGGCAGTAAACCCCGAGGCCATTCCTGCAATGCTCAATGATCTTAAGGCCTCACCCTTAAGCCTGAATAATTTCCCCAACCAAGTTCCGGTTGAACCCGTGACCTGTACCAAGGGTGCTTCTGGTCCAAGACTGCCACCAGATGCTACGCACAAAAGGGATGAGAGGATCATAGAGGGGTTATTCTTTGGGTCCAGTCTTCCTTTATTGAAGCGGATGTTGTTCACAATGAGGTGTATTTCACCAGGATCTCCAATGAAGTGGATGATCAAACCAGCCAAAAGGCCGCATAATGACATTACAGGGATAACTTTCCATCCCTCAAATACAGAGAGAAAGTGGGTTAAAAAATCAAGACCAATCCAGTAAATGCCAGCTATTACGCCTCCTATCAAACCAAGAAATGCCCAAAGCAGGAAATCACGACTAAAGACGAATGGATTGAATCGCATTGGCTGATCGAGTATGTTCAAATAGGTAACCAGTTTTCTCCTTTGCTTTAACTTCATCTATCTGATTTTTTGCAAACCTACGAACACTTGCCCAATTAACTGAGAAATAGGTCTAACCGAATATCGTGGGCTTCAATCGGGACTGATTCGGTGGTTTGAAACGGATAGCAAACACCTACTTTCAAAGCATGTTTTTGGTTTGCCAAAAAAGTATCGTAATAACCACCACCATAACCAACTCGAAATCCTCTGCGGTCAAACAAAAGCCCGGCAACAATAATTAGATCATATTCTCCCTTGTATTCACTGGCCTCTTTAGGGTGATAAGTGTTAAAAATCCCAAGTTCCATATTTTTCAAGTCCTTCAAAACGAGGTTCTGCATCTTACGTTTTCTGAGTGTTTTTGGAACTACTACCGTCAGCCCCTTGTCGAGAGCCTTTTGCAGGAGGGGAATAGTATTTACCTCAGAACCCATGGGCAGGTAACTATGGATTGTTCGAAGGTTCTTTTGCTCTATTAAAGCCCAAAGCTGTTGGCAAATGTTCTCTGAGTAGACCTTAAGATCCTTGCGTGGCAACTTATCCCTTTGTTCCAGCATGGTATTGCGCAGCCGCTGCTTTTCGCATTTAATCCTTAATATTTCCCTCAATGCTTTTGAGAAGAACTCTTGGCTATTCTGAGGAAAATGAACCTTGTCCTTTTCCAAATTCACCTGGCTACTATGCATTTGTAAGGTGACAATTTCGAGAATGTCTTTTTTACCGAAAGTACTTCTGAACTCCGGGCGTACACCATTGCTCTCTGCAAAACACAAACCGCCCTCAAGAGCAGGTTGCTCCAGATAGGAAAGGTCCAAGCGGCTTGAGGTTCTCTCTATGAAATCAGGTTGTAGGCTCAGAAAGCTTAGTTCATCAATAGAGTAGTCTTGCTTGCCATTTAAAGGGATAAATATTTCTGAGAGTTTTATTTTCATACTTTCTTGCCCAATTAATGCTTAGCATTAGATAAATGCTCCATTTTCAACAAGGGGCAAATGTAAGGGTGTCACTTATTTAGGACAAATTTATCCGAATATAATTTGTTGTACCTTGTATTAATTCAAAGAGCAGGAACTCAACTCTCATAATCAGATATACAGATAAAAGTGGTCAGAAACTTTCTATAAAGTTGTGAGATATTCTGAAAGTCACTACATTTGCAGTCCTTTTTGAGGGGAGAAATAATTTAGAAGCCATGAAGAAAGACATTCATCCTGATTATAACACAGTTGTATTTTACGATACTTCAAGTGAGCACAAGTTTTTAACTAAGTCAACTATGACTTCTAGCGAAACCATTGAGTGGGAAGATGGAAATACCTATCCTGTAATTAAAGTGGAAGTTTCTTCTGCTTCGCACCCTTTCTACACTGGTAAGAAACTATTTGTTGATACTGCAGGACGTGTTGAGAAATTCAACAAGCGTTACAAAAAGTAATCAGCTAAAAATACATAAAGCATTATTGGGAAGTCTCCATTGTTCAGATGGAGACTTTTTTATTTTTGTGCATGGACATTGCGCTTTTCGATTCTCCCGAAATAAGAACCCAATTATTGCCCTTTACTTTCACCCGGCCTACGGCAGAAATAAGGGTGGGTATTCTCACTATTACAGAAAAATGGGCTAAAAGAGGGTTTGGTTGTGGTTTTGTCACTCAGAATTATCTTCAGACTAAATTCCCCGATAACAAAGCCGGTCTACAGGTGAATGGTGCACTTTGCCCTAATGATGATCTGGTGCAAGCTATTCTGGCACTTAATGCCGGAGAAGAGCTGGTATCGGGAGAAACTGTTCTGGCTAAACATTCGGGTGGTGGTTCAAAGGTCCCTTATACCGGTGAGTTCACCCTCATTCAACATACCTGGGATATTTTCACCCAAAACAGAAATCAAATCATTGCCGATTTTGAACTGATTACTAAGGGTAGAACCTCACAGGAAATCTCAGATCCACATACCATTGTCTATGGTAAGGAGAATCTTTTCATTGAAGAAGGAGCAAGTATTAGGGCAGCGATTATCAATGCTGAAGGAGACCCGGTGTATATTGGCAAGAAAGCTCAGGTTCATGAAGGTTCCATCATCAGTGGAGCATTTGCGCTTTGTGAAGGTGCTCATTTGAATATGGGAGCTAAAATAAAGGGAGACACCACCATAGGCCCCTATTCTAAAGTAGGTGGGGAAATCGGAAACTCTGTGGTCTTTGGCTACTCCAACAAGGGGCACGATGGTTACATGGGCAACTCTGTGTTAGGTGAATGGTGTAACCTCGGTGCCGATACCAATACTTCCAATCTCAAAAACAACTATGCCATGGTGAAGCTGTGGGACTACGCCACCGGCCGATTTGCCGATACAGGCTTGCAGTTCTGCGGTCTGATGATGGGCGATCACTCTAAATGTGGAATCAACACTATGTTCAATACAGGAACTGTGGTGGGAGTTGGAGCCAATATTTTTGGAGCGGGTTATCCGAGAAATTTTGTTCCTTCATTTTCATGGGGCGGAGCAGCCGGTTTTGTTACCTTCCAGTTGAGAAAATTTGCTGAGGTGGCTGAAGCCGTAATGCACAGAAGAAATAAAGAATACGATCAGGTTGAGCAGGACATTATTCAGCATATTTTCGATGAAACTGCTCAATACAGAATTTGGGATAAGGCATGAGGTTTCAAGACATACCCGGCTTAAAGCATACTAAACAACAGCTCATTGAGGCAGTTCAGGGCAACCACGTGGCACATGCCCAGTTATTTGTAGGGGCCGAAGGTTCTGCCAATTTAGCCATGGCACTTGCCTTCACCACCTATGTCAACTGCGAAAACCCTGGGGCCGAAGACGCCTGCGGTAACTGCCCCTCATGCATAAAAAATAGTAAATACATTCACCCCGATGTAAACTTTGTATTCCCTTCGGCAGCCACACCAAAACTGAAAAGAGAAGATGCTACAAGCGAAAAGTTTCTGGTAGAGTGGAGGGCCTTTTTGCAGCAAAATCCCTATGGCAATGTGAGTGACTGGAGCAATCACTTTGGTTGGGAAAACAAGCTGCTCATGATTCCCCGACAGGAAAGCCGCAATATAGTCAGGGCCCTATCCTTAAAGTCATTTGAGGGAAAGTACAAAGTAATGATCATTTGGTTGCCCGAACTAATGAACGTGAATGCCGCCAACGGTATTCTGAAAATACTGGAAGAACCCCCTGAAAATACGCTTTTCCTTCTCGTCTCTAACGATGCCAACAAGCTCTTAACCACCATACTTTCCAGGGCTCAGCAGCTACGTATTCCTGCCTTTGACGATGAGGATATAAAGCAGGTATTGGCTCAAAAAACAGACCTTTCGGAAGAGGAGATTGCCCAATTGGCTTACAGAGCCGAAGGCAATATGCGCAAGGCCCTCTTGGAGATTGGCGGAACCGGCAATGAAGTGGCCGATTACTTCAAAGACTGGATGCGCCAGTGTTTTTCATACAACTTTGAGGCGCTCATACAGTTGGCCGATGATTTTCAGAAAAAAGGCAAGGAATTTCAGGTGGGCCTTTTTGCGGTGGCCAGTCGCTTTATGCGCGAAACGCTCCTTAAAGGGGTTAGCGCAGAGGCCATTTCCAGATTGCCCGAAACCGAGCGCGGCTTTGTAGAAAAGTTTTCGGCTGTATTTGTACCCCCGAAAATAGCCATACTAAGCCCTAAGCTCGATGAAGCGCAGTATCATGTGGAGCGAAATGCCAATCCGAAAATTCTCTTCCTTGATTTATCGCTTTCCATTGCCCAAATTGCGAGAGCCAAAAGCCATTAAATGTTTAAAAAAGCGATTACTATCGGTCGGGCAGATAAGATAGATTTGCCCGATTTCATGCTGTTTGGCATTGATGCCAAGGTAGATTCTGGGGCTTACACTTCAGCTATTAACTGTTCTAAGGTTCGCGTAAAAAAGGTGAATGGAGAAATGGTTTTAAGCTTTAGCATTCCTGGTAATCGCATTCACGAGAAGAAGGCCAGAAGCTTTTCAACCACAAATTTTGTTCAAAAGAGAATAAAAAGCTCGAATGGAGAAATTGAAGAGCGCTATGTGGTGAAGACTCATATTGAGCTGTTTGGTCATAGAATATTAACAGAGTTTTCACTTTCAGACAGGAGCAAAATGAAGTTTCCTATTCTGTTAGGCCGTAAATTGTTGAGACTTGGTTTTGTCGTAGACGTAAGAAAAAAGAACCTCTCATTTCAAAAGAAAAAGAAAAATGAAGATAGCAGTACTCTCAAGAAATAGTCAGCTATACTCAACCCGCAGACTGGTTGAAGCCATTCAGGCCAAAGGCCATGAAGCCAGGGTGATAGATCACCTAAAGTGCGACTTAACCATTGAGCAAACAGGCCCCAAGGTGTACTACATGGGAGAATCTATTGATGATCTGGATGCCGTTATTCCCAGAATTGGTGCCTCAGTGACTTTTTATGGAACGGCCGTAGTTCGTCAGTTTGAGATGATGGGCGTTTTCAGTACTACCAAGTCACAATCCATTGTTCGTTCCAGAGATAAACTCAGAAGTTTACAGCTTTTAAGTGGTGCGGGCCTTCCCATGCCAAGAACCGCCTTCACCAATTATTCTAAAGAAGAAAGAAGCCTGATCGATCACGTTGGAGGCGCTCCGGTCATCATCAAATTGCTGGAAGGCACCCAAGGTTTGGGAGTTGTTCTGGCTGAAACCCGAAAGGCCGCTCAATCGGTTATTGAGGCTTTTCATGGCTTAAAAGCAAGAATCATCGTTCAGGAGTTCATCAAAGAAGCCAAAGCTAGCGATTTAAGGGTTTTTGTGGTCGATGGCAAAGTGATCGGTGCCATGAAAAGAACCGGCCAGGAAGGTGAGTTCAGAAGCAACCTGCACCGGGGTGGCAAAGCTGAGGTGGTGAAACTTAGCCGTTTAGAAAAATCGGTAGCCGTAAAAGCCGCCAATGCCATGGGGCTTTCCGTAGCCGGAGTAGATATTTTGCAGTCGAGCCGCGGACCACTTATTTTGGAAGTCAACAGTTCTCCCGGCCTCGAAGGTATAGAAAGAGCAACCGGTGTAGACATTGCCGAGCAAATAGTGGCTTACATTGAAAGAAACCAACCCAAAAAGAAAGGCACCATTTCTAAACTCAAGGCCTAATGAAAATTAAGATAGGAACGAGGGGAAGCAGACTGGCACTTTGGCAGGCCTACCACGTGGAAGAAAAACTTCAGGCTGCAGGGCTCGAAACAGAAATAGTGACCATTGAAACCAAAGGCGATAAAATACTCGATGTTTCCATTGCCAAGATTGGAAGCAAGGGGGTGTTCACTGAAGAGATTGAAGAGCAATTGGCCGATGGCCGAATCGATATAGCCGTTCATAGTGCTAAAGACATGCAATCAAAGCTCCCGTCAGGTTTTGAACTCATTGCCTTTATGGAGCGAGAAGAAGTGAACGATGTGATTATTAGTCACAAGCCCTCAGTTGATCTGAGTAGTCCGGGGTTGGTTTTGGGAACCTCCAGCACAAGGAGAGTAGCCACTCTTCGTCATTTTTACCCGGGCATCGAAACGGTGGCCGTTCGAGGAAATTTACAAACGAGAATCCGAAAGATGGAAGAAGGTGCCTGCGATGCCCTTTTGTTGGCCTATGCAGGAGTGCACCGGATGGGGTATGACGATAAAATAAAGCACAAGCTATCGGTCAATGAGTTTATTCCCGCGGTGGGCCAGGGTAGTGTTGCCATAGAAATTCACAGTACCCTGTCTGCCGAAAAACGCGCCAAGGTAAGGGAGGTGCTCAACCACCCAGACACAGAAACTTGCCTATTGGCCGAAAGAGCTTATTTAAAAACCATGGACGGAGGGTGTAGCATACCGGTTTACGGATACGCAACCTTGGAGAATAATTCCCTGAAAATGTCCGGAGGCATAATCAGCCTCGATGGCCAAAAGAGAATTGTGAAACAACACCAAACACACGCTTCTACTCCCGAGAGGCTAGGTTCCGAACTTGCCAATGAAGTATTATCTTCGGGGGGGAAAGCCATTTTAGAGGAGATTAAACGAACAATGAACCATGATTAGACAGAAGATTTTTTTAGCCGTAGTGGCCGTTTTTCTATTGACAATGGCCTGCGATTCTTCAGGAGAAAAGTCGGGCAGTGAAACTACCAAAGCCGCAGACCTTTCAGGCAATGACTACCTGGTGACTATTAAAACCAATTTTGGCGAAATGAAGGCTGTTTTGTATGACAAAACACCCAAGCACAAAGAAAACTTTATTAAGCTCGCGCAAGAAAAATTCTACGATAGCCTCTTATTTCACCGGGTTATTCAGGGCTTCATGATTCAGTGTGGAGACCCCGAATCGAAAAATGCGGCTCCCGACCAGAATTTGGGAAGTGGCGGCCCCGGCTATACTATTCCGGCCGAATTTGTTCCTCAGTTTTTTCACAAGAAGGGAGCCCTTTCTGCCGCCAGGCAACCCGATTTTGTGAATCCCGAAAAAGCGTCCAGCGGAAGCCAGTTCTTTGTGGTTCAGGGACAAGTGCTAGACGATGCCTCTCTCGGGCAATTTAGCGGCCCCAACTTGCAAGCCATTGGCAGCGCAGCTCAATACTTGCGTTCTGCCTTACCCGATCACGACCTGAACAGAGAGTATCAACAGGCCTATGAGCAAGGAGGAGACGCTGAGTTGAAAAAGAAGCTATTGGCCACCATAGACCAACTCGAAGAAGCCACTGGCCGAAAACTCAATAGACCTGAAATGTCTGAAGAACAGAAGAGAGCCTACAAAACCATTGGAGGTACGCCTTTTCTGGATGGAGACTATACCGTGTTTGGCGAGGTAATTTCCGGTTTAGACATAATCGACTCCATTGCGGGGGTTCAAACCAAGCCCGGAGACCGACCGGTAGATGACGTTCGGATGTACGTATCGGTGGAAGAAATGCCCAAGAAGGAAATTGCAGAAAAGTATGGCTATGACTACAGCAACCAACAATAGAACAAGTATTAAAGCTTTTTGGGCAAGTCTGTTGCTTTTGAGCGCTCTGGCGTGCTCCTCCAAAGAAGTAGATGAACTGGTGGTTATTTCTACACCATATGGCGATATGACGGCCGTGTTGTACGATGATACCCCCATTCACAAGCAAAACTTTCTGAAGCTGGCTAAGAATGGTCAGTACGACTCCGTGATTTTTCACAGGGTTATTGAAAACTTCATGATTCAAACAGGTGATGTTTCGACCGGAGTAGCAGGTGAATCGGTAGACTATTCACTCGAGGCTGAATTTCTTCCTGAAAAATATATTCACCGAAAAGGTGCTTTGGCGGCTGCCCGAACAGGGGATGCCGTAAACCCTGAGAAAAAATCGAGCGGCTCTCAGTTTTACATTGTAGATGGTGAAATATTCGATGAAGAAGGGTTGAAAGCCCGGGCAGAGCGAAGGCAGGAGCTTAAGCTCAGTGGGTTGTTTACGCGAATGCTACGCTCGGAACGTTTTCCGGAACTAACGGAAAAGGTGGAGTATCACAGAGGTTTGAGCGAAACCGATTCTACCTATGATTTTGGACTGGCCTATAAGCGACTAATCTTCAATTCTATCGATGTAATTGAGAAAGAATTTGGCGACCAGACTGACCCGGGTTATCCGGCCTGGGCCAAAGAAGTGTATGCTACCGAAGGAGGGGCTCCTCACCTTGACGGACAATATACCGTGTTTGGTCAGGTGGTAGAAGGGTTGGAAGTGATTGATAAAATTGCTGCTACCAAAACCAATTTGCGCGATAAGCCGCTGGAAGATATTCGCATGCATGTGAAAGTAATAACACTACCCAAGAGGGAGGTTACCAAAAAATACGGCATAGAATATCCACAAAAAGATTAAATCATGAAAATACTCATCACCGGTTCCAATGGGTTGCTAGGTCAAAAACTCGTAAAACTGATACTCGACCGTGGAGAAGATGAGCTTATTGCGACTGCACGCGGGGCCAATCGGCTTCCCTATGCACAAGATGACTACCAGTTTGATGTAATGGATATAACCAACCGTGAGCAAGTACGGGAAGTTGTAGCCAGGCACCGCCCCGAGGTAGTTATTCACACGGCCGCCATGACCAACGTAGACCAATGTGAACTGGAAAAAGAGGCTTGCTGGGATCAGAACGTAAATGCTGTAAAATATCTAATTGAAGCTTGCGCAGATAACAATACCTTTTTACTCCACCTGTCGACCGACTTTATCTTTGATGGTGAAAATGGACCCTATGATGAGGAGGCTGTGCCCAATCCGGTGAGCTACTATGGCGAAAGTAAACTGGCAGCCGAAAAATTATTGGAGAACTCTACCATTGACTATGCTATTGCCCGAACCGTTTTAGTGTATGGTATTGCCCACGATATGAGCCGTAGCAATATTATTCTATGGGTAAAAAAGAGCCTGGAAGAAGGCAAGGAGATTAAGGTGGTAGATGACCAATTGCGGAGCCCTACACTTGCTGAAGACTTAGCGATGGGCTGCTATCTTATTGCCAAAAAGAAAGCTTCCGGCATATTCAACATTTGTGGAAAAGATCTGCTCAATCCTTATGAAATGGCCGTAAAAACAGCACAGTTTTTTAACCTCGACATGCGTGCTATGCAGCGTGCCGATGCCAGCAGCTTCAGTCAAACAGCCAAAAGGCCCCCAAAAACCGGGCTGCTCATAGAAAAGGCCCGCACCGTGCTTGGGTACGAGCCTCATTCTTTCGATGAAGGGATTGCCATTGTGGCCGATCAAATCAAGAATTAAAACATTTCGTTGTCAGGCCGAATTTGTTTCAGCATCTTCTTAGTAGACCCTGAAATGCATTCAGGGTTAACGTCAATTTTCGTTTTTAACGTTCTCTTTCTTATCGGCACTGAGCGCAATTTTTAAAAAAACTAAAAATCCCCCCAGGGTAATCGAAAGGCATATAATCATTCCTATTATTGCTTCTCCACTCATTTTTTCACGAATTTTCTGTAAAACCATCCATTAAACACCACAGCAATAAGCAGGGCTATTCCCCATTGCGTAACTATGGTTGCATTGCTAAATCTGTCGAACAAGTTCCAGTTGCCTTCGGCATCAAACCACGGGTATTCGCTGTAGCCCTGATCCATCCACCAATAAACCAGAAAGAGGCCAGCTATAAAGTTGAAGTAGATCATGCCAGCAAAGTATAGCTTAGATACCTTGAAGTCGGAATTCTGATCGATGAAGTCTTTCTTGAACTTCATGGGGCCATATCTGATAATGAGGAAGGATATAAAAATGCCACTCACCAAAAGGCCAACGCCCCAAACCCAATCCTGATTCTCGAAGAAGTCGAGCCACCAGGCCGAAGGGAATCCAACAATAAAACATGCCGCACCAGCAATAATGGCCGCTTTCTTTTTGGGTATTTCGTAGTCGGTCAGGTTTTTTATAATCAGTTGCATCATTGGTAAAATGGAACTGAAAGCGGCCATAGCAAAGGCCCCAAAGAATATCCATGAAAGGAATGGGCCTCCAGGCATTTGGGCAAACAGCTGTGGTAAGATGGTAAATACCAAAGCTGTATTTCCACCATGTAAGAAATCAATGGCTTCAGTAGGCGTAGCTGCCATGGCAAAAACGGCCGGCAAAATGGCCATAGCTGCCAAAAGAGCGGCTGTGTTGTTGCCAAAAGCACCTAAGAAGGTGTTCAAGGTTACATCTTCTTTCTGTCTCGAGAAAGAGCCAATGGTAATCATCAGACCCCAGCCGGCTCCGGTACTCCAGGCCGAGTCGGTAATGGCTTCAATCCAAATGATTGGATCTTTAAACTTCTCTACATCAATGGTAAAGAGGTATTCCAGGCCTTGCACTCCACCTGGCATTTGAATGGCAAAGGCAGCAACCACCAGCAAAAGAATAAATAAGGTTGGTATTAATATTTTATTGGTTTTTTCGAGCCCTTTCTTAATGCCTTTGCCCAAAACCCAAATGGCTATAGTAATGGTGAGCATATAGCATAAAACTGCCTCCCAGCTGGAGTTGGAAAGACTTGCCCAGAAGTTGTCCATAAAGTTTACGCTGGGGTCGGCAAACTTTTCGTTCATAGCACCCGACCCAAAGAGGTAGTCTACCAGGTTTTGTGTATTGAGCAAAAAGTAACGCAACGACCAGCCTGTAACCACCGAATAGTAAAAGGCAATACCTACTGTTACCAGGGTAACGAAGGTGCCCATCCAATTGAATTTTTTTCCGCTTAAAGAACCCAGCGACCCTAGTGTTCCTTTTCGGTAGTGCTTACCAATGGCCAGTTCGGCCATCAGCAAGGGAATAGACCATATCACCAGGAAAAACATCCATAAAATAATGAAGGTACCCCCATGTTCTCCGGCTATTCTTGGAAACCGCCAGAGGTTTCCGGCACCAATAGCCATACCCAGGGCGGCTAGAATTATTCCCCACCGGTTACTAAATTCTTCTCTTTTTTCTGCCATATATAATTGACTGTTAGTATTTGCGATTGTTCAGTTTTGATTCTTATGAAGCCGGACAAACTAATTTTTTTAAGCAGAAACTCAAGTTTTAATTGAATCGGTGTCATAATGTGCAACCGTTTGCAACTGTCTTAAACAGTTTTCTCTTTGGTTTTAGGGCTTACTATAAAATATGCTTGGTTTTTAGGTGGAAAATGGAGAATATTCTTTGTTAAAACTTTTCTATTCTCAACGTAAACTTTTTTATATGGCCGTTAATTTAAGCGATGGAAATCGCGGTCAGTGGGGATCCAAGTTCGGATTTATCATGGCAGCTGCCGGTTCGGCAGTAGGTTTGGGTAATATTTGGCGTTTTCCGTTCATCACGGGCCAAAATGGAGGCGGAGCCTTTGTTTTGGTTTACTTGCTTTGCGTAGTGCTCATTGGTGTGCCCTTGCTATTTACAGAAATGGGGTTTGGGCGAATGACAAAAAAAGGCACTATTGGTGCGTTTAAAGACACCGGGGCCAACCCTCTGTTTATGGGGCTTGGAGCTATTTTGGCACTTTGCGTCAGCTTCTTTGTGCTTTCTTATTATGGAAACATAGCCGGTTGGACCATAGGCTATATTTTCAAGTCTGTTAGTGGCGATACGGGTAGTTTTCAGGAGTTTGCTTCTAACCCAATGAACACCATTCCACTGATGGGGTTATTTACCTTGGTCACGATTTTTATAGTAAAGGGAGGGATTTCCGGAGGCATAGAAAAAGCCGCTAAAGTGCTTATGCCTATGTTGTTTTTGCTCATTGCAGTAGTGGCCATTCGGTCGCTTACTTTAGAGGGAGCCATGAAAGGCGTAGACTTTTACCTAAACCCTGACTTCTCAAAAATAAGTGCCAATACCTTTTTGGTAGCACTGGGGCAAGCCTTCTTTTCTATGAGCATTGGTTGGGGAATTATGATTACTTATGGTTCGTACCTTCCAAAACAGACCAGTATTATTAGTTCAGGCCTATGGGTGGGACTAATGGATGCAGGAGTGGCTTTGTTGGCGGGCTTTATGATTTTCCCTGCCGTTTTCGCTTTTGGAAAAGACCCTGCAGCCGGGCCCACACTGGTGTTTCAGGTATTGCCTGAGATTTTCAATAGTATGCCCGGTGGTGCCATTATTGGAGCCTTTTTCTTTTTGTTACTCACTGTAGCGGCTCTTACATCTTCCATTTCTATGCTTGAGGTGCCCGCCTCTTACTTTATGGATGAAAAGAAATGGAGCCGAAACAAATCGGCTTGGGTGGTGGGTATCCTGCTATTTATTGTGGGTATTCCTTCCGCACTTTCTCAAGGCGGCTCCGCTTTCTTTAGTAAAATGCAGATAGTAATGTTTGGACACCAGTATACGGGATTTCAAGACATACTAGACTTTTTCTTTGGCACTTTCTTTATAGTGTTGGTAGCCTTGGTTACCTGCATTTATGTGGCCTGGAAAATGCCTGTGAATAAAATTGTGAGCGAGCTGGATACAGGGTCTCCAACCTGGAAGGCCGGCTCGTTGGCTTCCAGCATCTTTGTGTTTTTTATCCGCTATGTTTGTCCCATCACCATTTTACTGGTGTTGCTCAACATGATGGGCCTTTTGGGCTTTTTTGCCGGAGGAGGGTAGCCCATAGACTGATACCTACGAATTTGAAAGTCCTGTGCTCAATGTGCAGGACTTTTTTGTAGTTTCAAACCATGGCAAAGGACCATTCAAATTTTTTCAATGATGTATATGAGGTGGTAAGGCTTATACCCAGAGGCCGGGTAACCAGCTATGGAGCCATTGCCAACTACCTGGGGACTAAAGGCAGTGCCCGAATGGTGGGATGGGCTATGAATGCAGCACATGGGCTCAGCGATGTGCCCGCTCACAGGGTGGTGAATCGAACAGGAATATTGACCGGAAAGCATCATTTTGAAACGCCTAGCCTAATGCAGGAACGGCTGGAAGCCGAAGGCGTAGAAGTGATTGGCGATAAGATACAGCAATTCGATAGGGTGTTTTGGGATCCCTCTGCTGAATTGTCTCTTTGATTAGCCGAAATTCGGTAATTTCGCCCCGTGTAAGCATGAAGTTGTTGAAAAAGGCAAGTAAGATTAACAGACCCCTTGACAGGGCCAGGCAAGAAGGGAAAAAGCGATTGTTTTTTCTCATTAAGCTTATTCTGGTTGTGGTTGGCTTGGTTTGGCGATACAGGTTTCCTGATAGTTATGACCAACTGAAACTGGATGGACGTATTTTACCTACTCTCTTCTTTTATCTTACCAGTGTGCTGTTAGTGTCTTTTGGGCGAATCTCTCTGGTATATCTTTACCTAAAACGACAGAACAAAGAGAGCGATTTTCGCGACAATTATATTGTGGGTATCAACCGTATAGCGTCCATTTTGTATGGGGTTATACTTATTATTTCCATTCCATATTATTTCAACATAGAGGTAAAAGAGTTTTTTACCTCCATTAGCATAGTAGCAGCTGCTATTGCCATTATTTCTAGAGAGTATCTGGTAAATATGATTAATGGGTTCATCTTGATGTTTTCCAATCAGTTTTCAATCAATGATTACATTAAAGTGGGCGAAGATAGCGGGCGCATAACAGACATTACCCTTATGAATGTTGTGTTGCTCAACGATGATGATGAGATCGTGTACATTCCCAATTCTACCATGGCCTCATCGCATGTCATCAATAGCTCAAAGAAAAACTTCAAAAAACTGAGCTTTGATTTTGAGCTGTTACCGGAAGCCTTACCCAACATAGACCATTTCGAAAGCTACCTTATTGAGGCACTAAAAGCACAGTTTAAGAACATTAACCTGGAGAAGTTTAGCCTGAAAGTAGACTCCATAAAAAAAGATGCCATTGTCATAAAACTCCATGTAACACTGGATAGGCGGCAGAAAGACCTGGAAAAGCCGGTTAGGCGATTCATTAATAAATCAATTCTGGCCTATGCCAGCGATAGTAAATTTAAGAAAGAAGAATAAACGCAATGGAAGTACTCTTAAGCTCTGAAGGAATAGTAGCGCTTTTAACCCTCACCTTTTTGGAGATCGTGTTGGGGGTCGATAACATCATTTTTATTTCCATAATTTCTAACCGATTGCCCGAGAAACAGCAGGCAACCGCCAGGAACCTTGGTTTGGCTCTGGCGCTTCTTATGCGCGTGGGTTTACTTTTGGGTATTAGTTGGATTATTGGTTTCACCGAGCCCGTGCTTACCGTAATGGAGCACCCCGTGAGCGTAAAAGATATTATTCTAATTGTGGGTGGTCTCTTTCTAATTGGTAAAAGTACTACTGAAATTCATGAGTCGCTGGAGGTAGCCGATCATGAGTCGGAAACCAAAACCGTTACTACTATGAGCAAGGTTATTTTACAAATAGTGGCCCTTGACATGGTGTTTTCTTTCGACTCTATTCTCACCGCTGTAGGGCTTACGGAACACATCATTATTATGATTGTGGCCGTGGTGTTGGCCATGATTGTAATGATGACCTTTGCCGGTAAAATCAGTGCCTTTATTAACAAACATCCAACACTTCAGATGTTGGCCATGTCTTTCCTCATTCTCATAGGCTTTATGCTGGTGTTGGAAGGTATAGGCAAACACATAGAAAAGGGCTATATCTATTTTGCCGTGTTCTTCTCGCTTACTGTTGAAATACTGAACATGAGAAGAAGGAGAAACGCAGCCAAAATTAAGCTGAGGAAGAAAATTACGCAGTAATTCTCTTGGAAAGAGACGCAAAGAATTTGTCTTCACTATCTATAGAAAGCACCAGTTTATCGGTGCTTTTTTTGATGCCGTAGATTCCCTGAACGTGTAGCTTTTCTCTTAAAGAGATAACCACATTGCCATGTCCAAATGAACTAAGGTTGACAAATTTTTCACTGTGTGCATCGCCCTCTCTAAGTTCAATTTTATCTATTAGGTGATAGGGCAGCTCAAAACTCCAGCGTATTCCAATGTTGATTGAAAGCGAATCTTGATCCAAAAAAATGGGCCTGTGTCTCATCGCATTTCTATCACCGAAAATGAAGAACAGGCTGTAAATGCTTATGCCTGTGAGAATCCAGGCCAGTGTTGGGCTTATGATCATTAACCAATAATGCAAAACGAAAGTCTCTACCGGCAAAAGAAAGAGTACCAAAACAAAAACCGACTTGTATCCTGACTCGAGATAATAGCTAAACTCATTGGAAGCCAATGCTTGGGGTTTCGCCCATCCTGCAAAAGTGTAATAGAAAAGTGAACATTCTGAACTGGATATATTAGCAAGAACCGGTTTGGCTTTCATATCGAGCAAAACTGCCTTCATTCGTTCAGGAAAATTACGAAGTCCACCCTTTGTTTGGCTGAGGTTCTTATTTAACTGAATGACTTTGTAAATAAGAAAACCAATAACACCCAACTCAATAGGCGCTACCAACATTTTAATTCTATTGAGAGTAGCATGGTAGTCGTCTGGAATAACCTGAAAGGCCATGATAAGACTTAATATAAAAACAGGGACGACCGTGATTTTTGGAAAGGAACTGTTTCTGATAAAAAGAAAGTAGATCAAAGGAATAATAAGAGCTATGTCTATCGAACTGCCAACGGCCAGCAAAGAACGGTTGCTAGTGAAATTCGGAGATGTCATGAGCCATAGGCTAATGAAGATAATGCCCGAAGCAACTAAAAGGAAGGCGGGTATTCTTAGTGCTGCAGTTCTCATATGGCTTTAAGTTAAAGCATTAGTGTCTAAGAATTTCAATACATGCATAAGAGGTTTGTGCCTCAGATTAAAGGAATATCTGCCTGTTCCAGATCAGCTTAGGGTGATTGGCCGAAGTGGTATGAGTCTGTAGGCTATTGCTGGTCCTATCTTGGCGGCAAATGGCCACAACCGGGGGTACTAAGGTTTTTTCGAAATGAAGAACAACCCAATGAAAGTCAGTGCTCCATTCAATGCCAGAATAAAGAAACCAAACCAGCTTCCGCTAGCTAAATCTATAAAGTAAGAAAGCAAGGGAGCCGCCAGGCAAACCGGAAGCACATATTTATCTATCACCTGTCTTTTGGTAAGAAGTCCAAAGCTAAAAAGGCCTAGAAGTGGGCCATAGGTGTAGCCAGCAGCTTTGAAAATGGAATTAATGACACTGTCATCATTAATAGCGTTGAAAATGAGAATGACCAGAAACAGAAGCACCGAGAAACCAATGTGAACTTTAAGGCGGGTTCTTTTCTTCTCCTCTTCCTCCTTCTTTTCGAAGTTCAGAAAGTCTACGCAAAAAGCCGTGGTAAGGGCAGTGAGTGCAGAGTCTGCACTGGAATATGCTGCGGCAATAATTCCAAGTAAAAAGACCACTCCGGCAAAAGTGCCTAAATGGTTTAAGGCCAAAAGTGGGTAGAGGGTGTCGGTCCTGGCAGGAATTTCAATTCCCTTGTTATTGGCATACATAAATAGTAATGCGCCCATACCAAGAAAGAGTAGGTTGGCAAAAATGAGTACCACGCTAAAACCAAATACGTTTTTTTGAGCCTCTTTAAGATTGCGACAAGTCAAATTCTTTTGCATCATGTCCTGGTCGAGCCCCGTCATTACTATAGCAATAAGGGCACCCGAGATAAACTGCTTAGGGAAGAACTTGGCGCTACTCCAGTCCCAATAAAAGATTTTGGACATTTCGCTTGCCTCAATTTGGGCAATGGCATCGCCAATAGACCAGCCCAGTTCTTTGGTAATGATGAAAATGGTAACAACCACTGCGGTGAGCATAAACAGCGTTTGCAGAGTATCTGTCCATACAATAGTCTTTATCCCACCCTTGAAAGTGTAGACCCAAATGAGCAGTATGGTCACCATAACACTCACCCAGAAAGGTACACCAAAGGCATCGAACAAGGCCGTTTGTAATACTATAGCTACCAGAAACAGCCTAAAACTTGCACCTACTACCCTCGAAAGCAAGAAGAATCCTGACCCGGTTTTATACGACCAGAAGCCAAAGCGTTGCTCCAAATAGCCATAAATAGAAACCAGGTTGAGGCGATAGTACAATGGCATAAGCACTGTGGCAATAACAAAATAGCCCAGCAAGTAACCGATTACCACCTGAAAGTAAGAGAAGAAACTATTACCCACCTCCCCCGGAACGGAGATAAACGTAACTCCTGAAAGTGAGGCTCCAATCATACCGAAAGCCACTAAATACCAGGGGCTTTGTCGGTTGGCCGTAAAGAAAGTCTGTGTATTGGCACCTCTGGAAGTCAATCGGGCAATCACGATCAACATCAGAAAATATCCACCAATTAGGGCAATGACAAGCGTAGGACTCATGGGGTAAAGATATCAGTATATCAGTGATGAGAAAACAGTTCATCAGAAATCGGGGGTATTGCTGTAACCGTTGCATCGTTGCGAGAAACAAACTTTGCACTGGCAGCAGGTTGCGACAAAGCAACCTACTTGTTTTACACGGTGCGCCTTTATGGTAGAGACTGCCGCAGCCGCACTTGCCACGCAATGACGGAGAAGAACCAGACTACTGATTTCCGATTAACCAATCGCCACCAACTGGTTATGCAGATGATTTTCATTAAATTTGTTCCAAATTTTAGAGATATGCGATTAAGCTACCAAGAGCAAGAAAGCGTAGAGGTATTGGATGAGGTGATTGAAGAAGACCTGTGCGATTTGGTGGTCTTCAATGACGATGTGAATACTTTTGAGCATGTAATCAATATCTTAATGAAGGTGTGTAAGCATTCTGCCGAACAGGCCGAACAGTGTACACTCCTGATTCACTACAAGGGTAAGTGCACGGTAAAACATGGCACCTTTAAAGAGTTAAGACCCATGTGTGAAAGTATTTTAGAGGCGGGGATTACCGCAACAGTTATGTAATTTTTGCCCGCTACTATCTTGAACTTCCCCCCAAAAATTGTAGAAAATGCCATAGAAGAAATCTCCAAGCTGCCCGGAATCGGTAGAAAGACAGCTTTGAGGTTGGTATTGTATTTACTGAAACAAGAAAAAGAATCTACCGAAAACCTTACTACGGCCCTCTCGCAGCTTAGAGAAGATATTCAGTACTGCGGCACCTGCCATATAATCTCAGATACTACCGATTGCACCTGCCGCACCGTTACTCGCGACCTTACCACTATTTGTGTGGTACAAGATACGCCAGATGTAATGGCCATAGAAAATACCCACCAATATAAGGGACTTTACCACGTTTTGGGTGGAGTAATTTCACCAATCGAAGGTATTGGGCCGGAAGATTTACACATAGACTCCCTCTTTTCCCGTATTGAAAAAAGCGATCCTAAAGTGGAGGAAGTAATACTGGCATTGAGTCCTACTATGGAAGGAGACACTACAGCCTTCTATATCACCAAAAAGTTGAAGGCTTTGGGCATAAAAGTCACTACTATTGCACGAGGAATACCAATTGGTGGAGAACTGGAGTATGCCGATGAGGTAACTCTGGGCCGCAGCATATTAACAAGAACCATTTACGATTAGAACAGGACATGAACATTGTTTCAGACCGCATTAAAAACATGGCCGAGTCGGCCACGTTGGCCATGGCAGCCAAGGCCAGAGAATACAAAGCAAAGGGTATCAATGTAATTAGCCTTAGCTTGGGAGAGCCAGATTTTAAAACACCACAGCATATTCAGGATGGAGCCAAAAAGGCCATCGATGAAGGAAAGTATTTTGCATACCCTCCCGTAAATGGATACCTGGATCTTCGCGAAGCAATTGCCGAGAAATTCAAGAAGGAAAACGGACTGAATTATACGCCCGACCAAATTGTGGTTTCCAATGGAGCCAAGCAGTCTATAGCCAATATTTTTCAGGCCATCATCAATGAAGGCGATGAGGTGGTAGTTTTTTCACCCTTCTGGGTAAGTTACTCGGCCCTGATTGAGCTGGCAGGAGGTGTGCCGGTATTAGTAAAAGGAGGAATAGAAAACGATTTTAAGGTAACTGCCGAACAATTCGAGGCAGCCATTACCTCTAAAACTAAGGCCATGATTTTTTCTTCGCCTTGCAACCCCACCGGCTCAGTGTTTACCAAGCCCGAGTTAGAGGCCATAGCCAAAGTGGTGCTCAAGCACGAGAACCTCGTTGTAGTGTCTGACGAAATTTATGAACACATCAACTATACCGGTGCCCATGCCAGTATAGGAGCTCTGCCCGGAATGCTGGAGAGAACCGCCACAGTAAATGGTATGGCCAAAGGTTTTGCCATGACCGGCTGGAGAGTGGGCTATATTGGTGCTCCCACCTGGCTGGCCAAAGCATGTAACAAAATCCAGGGGCAGTTTACCTCGGCCAACTGTTCAATAGCCCAGCGTGCGGCACTCACTGCCCTTACCAGCGATTTGGAGCCAACCCGCCAAATGACCAAAGAGTATTTGAGAAGAAGAAACCTGGTGAAGGAACTTTTAGACCAAATACCGGGCTTTAAAACCAATATGCCGCAAGGAGCATTCTACTTCTTTCCCGATGTGAGTGCCTACTTTGGGAAGAGCGATGGTACAACTACGGTAAAGGATGCCGATGATTTGGCTATGTACATTCTGGAAAATGCTCATGTTTCTGTGGTAACGGGAGGCGCCTTTGGCGACCCTGACTGTATACGACTTTCCTATGCAGCTTCTGAAGAAGAGCTGCGTGAGGCCATTAGCCGAATGAAAACCGCTTTAGCTAAATTGCAATAAATGACTTTTAATAGCGCAGAATCTCTTTTTGAAGCTTTCAGCAAACTGAAGGTACTGGTAATTGGCGATGTTATGGTAGACTCCTACATCTGGGGCTCGGTAAGCCGCATTTCGCCTGAAGCACCTGTGCCGGTGGTATTGGCCAAAAGTAAGGAAAAGCGACTGGGTGGCGCGGCCAATGTAGCGTTGAACGTGCAGTCTTTAGGAGCCACCCCCATTCCCTGCGCTATTGTGGGAGATGACCCCGATGGAGAGTTCTTTTTAGAACGACTTCGGGAAAGGGGAATTCCCGACAAAGGGGTAATTACCAGCTCGGAACGGGTGACCACCGTGAAAGAACGAATTTTGGCCGGCTCTCACCAAATGCTCCGGATAGACACGGAATCTGACAAAGACATGAGCGAGATTGAGCAGAAGAGCCTTTTAGCTCATATTAAAAATCTCTTGCCCGAGTGCCAGGTGGTCATTTTTGAGGATTATGACAAAGGAGTCATTAACAAGACCATTATAGCCGAAACCATTAGTGAGGCCAACCGGTTGGGAATTCCAACGGTGGTAGATCCTAAAAAGCGCAATTTTCTGGATTATAAGGGCGCTACCCTCTTTAAACCCAACCTAAAGGAGTTGAGAGAAGGGCTCAAAGTAGATGTAGACCCCAAAGACATTGACTCCATTAAATCAGCCGCTCAGGCTCTCCAAAGTGCCTTAAATGCACACATGATTATGGTTACCCTTTCAGAACATGGAGTTTTTATTAAAGACAATGGAGAAAACCACCTGATACCCGCCCATGTTAGGCAGATATCGGATGTTTCAGGTGCCGGAGACACCGTAATAAGCATTGTGGCCTGTGGCTTGGCAGCCGGATTAGACGCCAGGAGAACAGCCGCATTGGCCAACCTTGGAGGTGGTTTGGTTTGCGAACATGTAGGGGTTGTGCCAATCAATAAAGACGATTTGCTGGAAGAGGCCAATGAACAAAATATCTTCAGCTAATGCCCTTCATTAATCTAAAAGATATCCCATCTAAAGAACTATTGCCCGGCTTTTCCGGCAAGATGATTCATACTCAAAACATGACCTTGGCCTATTGGGAGATAAAGGCCGGGAGCGAATTGCCCGAACACTCACACGTTCACGAGCAAGTGGCGGCACAAGTTATTTCAGGAGAGTTTGAACTAACTCTTGAGGGGGAAACCAAGCTAATGAAAGCAGGCGATGTAGCCATTATACCTTCTAATGCTACACATTCGGGAAGGGCCATAACCGACTGCCAATTGCTGGATGTCTTTAGCCCGGCCAGAGAAGACTACCAGTAGTTGCTTTAAAATAGTAAGCGCTACCCTAATTCGGGTAATCTTTTGATTTTCAGTAGATAAGTGCGAAAATATAAAGGTGGGGCAGCGTATTTCCTGACGGTAATTTCCTAATTTATGGTCTAATTTTTTCATTATGGAGGCCATTATATACATGCCGGGCTTGGGTTCCAGCTTTACCGACCAGTCACTTGCAAGCTTTGCCCATCGATATGTGAAAGCGGTAGATATTAATGAGCCCAACGAGAAAAAGAAGTACTCCATCAAAATTCGGGAAGAATCTTTTGGTATTGATGGTGGACTCAAAGCGCAGGTGGCTGCGGTGCACGAACAACTTGGACAAGAAAGTAGGCATGTCATCGATATCTACGAGTTCAGTTATATCGATGAGCTAACAGCCAGTTTTAAGAAAACCAGTCTTATTCATAAAACCTTTGTACTCAGCGCAATTCTCTTTTTAAATGTGCCGAAAGTGTTTTATTACACACTGAGGCGAATAGTAAAAAGGAGAGGTGGTATTTCAGAAGGGAGCTCGGGTCAATTTCTGTATGCAGCTTCAATATTGGCCCTGTTGGCCTCTTTTGGGTTGCTGTTGGTGGCTTCATTTCCTGTAGCCATTGGCGATATGGTGGACTTGAAAGCCCTACCTCAATTCAACGACTTTATAGAGAACAATAGGCTTGGTCAGTTTATAGACTCGGTATATGGTGTTATGCGCGGCAAAGCCGAATACCTGATCGGGTTTTTTGCACTTTTTTATCTGGTAATGCCCGATTTTAAATTGTTCATAACCGAAATGGCTACCGAGCTGGTGTGTATGATCCGATACTTTAGCACAGGACATAACCGGCTCAACCTTACGGGTAAATTTGAAGAACTTCTCGAAAAGGTAGCCGAAGAAGATAAAAACTACGATCAGGTGACGGTAATGGCCTATAGCTTTGGAACTATGGTGGCTTTGGACACACTTTTTCCAATGAAGGGCGCTACTAGCTTCAGAGTTGCCGATAAGGTGACCCATTTGGTAACCATAGGCTGTCCTTTCGATTTTGTGAGGCTTTATTGGAAGAGCTATTACCAAGAACGTGAGTTTAAATCTACTACGCTTCGGCACTGGTACAATATATATTCTCAAGCCGATATTCTCTCTTCAAATTTTAGAAAAGACCACCAGGAAGGAGAGGCCGAACAATCGGTAACTGCTGAGGCCTTGTTGCCACAAAACTTGCCCTTCAATGTATTGCCCAAAAAGCGATTCAACTTGCTTGGATTTATTATGCTTTCGGGCATTCGGGCACATGGTATGTATTGGGAAGATCAGCTCAACAGCGCCAGTTGCCTGACTACCCTGGTGGCCAGGCGCATGGAAAATGAAGCCGCAGCCATATAGCCTCCTGCTTCATTGGAGAGTATAGAACTTGTGCCAATAACTCTGCTTTTATTTCTTAAATTGAAAGAATATTAAACTTCAACCATATGTCATTAACACGCGATATCGTAAAATCCCAGGTGGTGAAGCCGGCATTGGAAGCTGTGAGCGACTTTGACGGTGATTTCGAAAACTTTAGCTTCAATGGGTTTCAGCCAACTCACAGAAGTGTCTTTCTCAATAAAATAAAGTCTAATATTCAGGCTATTCCGGTAACGGACGATGGCACCACCTACCATCAATACATGTACGATGTCATCTTAAACCCAACCATCTTTGCAAGCTGGTCTGTGGTGAAAGATTGTATCGACTACGTTTCTAATAATTACAGCACAGGCCCCAGGTAAATCATGAAAAAGCTTATAGCACTTCTGTTGTTTGTGTGTGTACAGGCGCATGCACAATACACTTTCCAAACCGTGGTAGATACTCCAAATCCACCTAAAATCAATATTCTCATTGGCAATCTGGGTATCGATGCTAATATCAACCAAATAAAAACGCTGCACTACTTCGATTCTACTCAGAATAGCTTTGCATTCTACGCCAATGGCAAGGAGCTTTTTCAGAATCCGGATATTGCGGTGAAAACACGATTTCAGAACAAAAACATACAAGTAGAGATATCGGGTATTTCCAAATATGAACTCGTTCTGCTTCAAAATACTCAGGCCAATGTGTATCTGAGTTCTAAAGCAGATATAAAACTAATTCTGACCAACGGTGTGCATACCATTAGCAAGCCCGATTTGGAGAAGCAATCATTAGGCAAAATCGAGATGAATGAGAGTATTATGGATATGTACTTTGCTGCTTCGGGAGGTGAATATGCCTATGCCAATAACTCATTTAACTGGAGTTTTACGCCTAAAAGTGAAAGCGATATTGGCAAGCTGGAACTCAATGCCGACTTCAGTTTCCATCAGAGTTATGCTCTTGGCTCAGGCAAAGGAAACGATAAGAAACCATTGGTTTTTTACGCAAAGGGTAGAGTAAGTACCAACTCAAAAGACTCGTTGAACTACCTGTATGTTTACCCGATCAACTTCAATATTTCCGGAGCCAGCGATGCCCAAATGATGGCCCGGTTTGGGGTAGAGGGCAACCAGACCTTTACAAGCGGGAGAATGGCCTTTAATTTTTCTTATGAAAAGCTAATCGACAATTTGGTAGACCTGACTTACGGAAGTAATCGATTACGCCTGAAGCCTGTGCTTAATGTGGGTGGAAAGATTTATAAGGAATTTGATAACATGCGAATTGGTGCCGATGGCGAAAATGAATTCTCTGGTCAGGTTTATGCCAACCTTTATTACAACATTCCCGTGTTCGACAATTATTCCATTATACTGGAGTCTAACGCCTATTATGACTTTAGCGAAAAAATCAATCCCGAGCAGAAAATCAGACTCAACTACAGCGTTGCCCTGGGTGTAGAGTTACCAAAATCGCCATTCAAGACGTTGTTCAAGTATCGTGATGGCCAGGTTGATGTGAACAACCTGGACGATAGCAACCTGACCATTGGCCTGCTGGCCGACTTAGAGTCTTTAGTGGGCGTTACGGGTAAAAAGTAAGCCCTAAGCTACTTTTGCTTTTCCGCATAATCCACCACCAAACGGCTCATAAGTCGTATGCCTGTGAGCATACCTGAGTCGTCTACATAAAAGTCTGGTGTATGGTGAGGTGCCGATTTGGCCGGATCTTGCCCTTTGGGCATTCCTCCAATAAAGAAGTACAAACCCGGTATTTGTTCCTGAAAGAAAGAAAAGTCTTCAGCTCCGGTAATGGCATCCATAGAAGCATTCACATTTTCGGCACCGGCAACTTCTACAAACGTGTCGGCCATAAGGGCCGTTAAGTCCGGGTCGTTGAAGGTAACCGGATACCCTTTGTTAATAGTAAGGATAGCTTCAGCACCATTGCTGGCTGCAGTGTTCTTTACTATGCGCTCAAAGGTAGCAAATAGTGTTTCTCTCATTTGGGCATCGAGCGTTCGAATAGTACCCACCATATGCACCTCTTCAGGAATAATGTTGTTTCTAACACCTCCTTCAATTTTGCCAAAGCTAAGTACTGCGGCTGCTTTGGTAAGAGGCAGGCTTCGGCTCACCACAGTTTGGGCATTATTAATGATTTGTGCTGCCGTTACTATCGGATCAACTCCTGTCCAGGGAGTGGAGCCATGAGTTTGTTTTCCTTTGATGTGTAAGTCGAAACTGTTGACGGCTGCCATAATTCCATTTGGGCGATAATTTACTTTGCCTACTTCGGTTTGTGCATTAATGTGTAATCCAAAGATAACATCCATACCCTGGACTACGCCCTCTTTAACCATGAGTTCGGCACCCCCTTCTTCTCCGGCAGGGGCTCCTTCTTCAGCAGGCTGAAAAATGAATTTGATAGTGCCTTTAATATCTTTCTTCACTTGGCTTAGCACTTCTGCAACTCCCATTAAAATAGCCAAATGGGTGTCATGTCCGCAAGCATGCATTACCGGAACTTCCACTCCATTATATTCTCCTATTTGCTTGGAAGCCCATGGCAAATCCACCCGTTCTTTTACAGGAAGGCCATCCATGTCGGCACGTAGCCCTATCACCGGACCGGGCTTTCCTCCTTTGAGAATACCTATTACTCCGGTTTTGGCAACCCCTTCTTCTACCTCTAACCCAAGGCTTTTGAGGTGTGTGGCTACATAAGCCGCGGTTTTAAATTCACGATTTGAAAGCTCTGCATTTTCGTGTAGCCAGTGTCTCCATTCAATCACTTTAGGCTCAACATTTTTAGCAAGTTCCAGTACTTTATCGGCTAAAGCGTTTTCCTCAGGGTTGTTGTCGTTAGAGAATGAATTTGAAGTAGCGAATAAGCTTAAAAGGCAAAGTAGGACTGGTATTATCTTCTTCATAAAAAGGAATTTTGATGAGGAAGATAGGACTTAATTCTCGATGATGAAAACTATGGATTGAGGACTGATACCTCGTCTAGGGTTTTTTTATAGTTGATGGTTTTCCGGCCGTCATAAGCACCATATTCAACTACCACAATCAAGAAAGCCTAAGACAGAAATTAATTCAGAGACTTCTATCTGCTCAATAATTGGGCAGAAGAAGCTAACGGATCGTAATGAACAGAAGGCTCAGGACACTCAT
>MDTG01015341.1_pt1 | contig 43312 bp, 40 predicted proteins | sample 811421 | NCBI WGS metagenome assembly MDTG01 (sample SAMN05326645, study PRJNA326480) | marine metagenome | isolation source: seawater | place: Pacific Ocean: South East | collected 2011 | reverse complement strand
GATGCAGGATTAAATATTGGAAACATGGAAGCCTTCTACTGCGGCAACTTGGGTCAAGCAAATGCAATGGTTGGTCAACGTATTCTTCAAGAGATAGGTCAAACTGGAATCCCCGTTGTAAACTGTTCAAATGCTTGTGCTACAGGTGCTACAGCATTCAGAGAGGCGTGGACATCAATAAAAGCCGGCCTTTATGATGTTGTCTTGGCTGTAGGTGTAGAACAAATGGGGACTGGCTTGCTCGGAGGAGCAGGTGGTGGAGCTGGCATACCTAAAGAAGGTCTTCTAGGATCAGGGACTATGCCTGCAGTATTTGCTGAAGCTGGAATGGAACATTCAAGGCAATATGGGACAACTTTTGAACAATTTGCAAAAATCTCAGTCAAAAATCATCACCATTCAACTATGAATCCCAAAGCCAGATATCAAATTGAAACTCCTTTAGAGGAAGTGATGAATGCAGAAATGATTTCTTACCCTAATACTAAATTGATGTGCTCTGTGAATGTTGATGGTGCAGCTGCTGCTGTTTTAGTATCAGAAAAGAAAGCAAAAGAGCTTGGAATGCAAAGGGCAGTAAGAATAAAAGCATCAGTCATGACAAGCGATCCTTATCAAGAGCGAGATCTAGTTATGCCAGATGTTAATAGCTGCACTAGAAAAGCTGCTGCAGAAGCTTACGAAATGGCAGGTCTAGATTCGAGCGATATAGATCTAGTGGAGCTACATGATTGTTTCGCTACAGCTGAAATGCTCCATTACGAAAACCTTGGTCTTTGTGGAGACGGAGAAGCTGGACGATTGATTGATGATGGGGAAGTCGAACTAGGAGGAAGAATACCTGTTAATGTTTCTGGTGGATTACTTTCGAAGGGACATCCTTTGGGAGCTACAGGTATAGCGAACATCTATGAAGTTTGTACTCATTTAAGAGGTGAGGCAGGTGAGAGACAAGTAGAGAACGCCAAAATTGGTATGACACATGTAATAGGTTTAGGAAGTGCATGTGGTATACACATTCTTGAAAAGGTTTAGGGCAATAAGTGAAAATTGGCGTTGTTAGCGATACGCATAACAACCTTAAGAACATTGAAAAAATCATTAATCTATTTAATGATGAAAAATTACCTTTTGTAATTCACACCGGTGACATAGCTAATGCTAACTCATTAGAACAATTTTCCAGGCTTGATTCTAAACTCATTGGGGTTTACGGTAATAATGATAGGAGTGAATCAGGCCTTAAAAAGGTAGTACAAAAAAATAACTTTCAATTTCAGGAGCCGCCAAGGATATTAACCTTGGCCAATAGAGAAATAGTTATTTTTCATGAGCCAGATAATATTGAACAATTCTTATCAGAAAATAAAAAGGTAGATATTGTTTTGTATGGTCATACTCACAGATATGAAAATAATACAAAAAATGGGGTTTTACATTTTAATCCCGGTGAATCTGCTGGAATGCAAAAAGGAAGCAATGCAATTGGAATTCTCGACCTTATAAATTTGGAAGCTAAAAGAATTTTCTTCTAAAGAATCTAAATACAAATATTACCACCAAGCTTAAAGGAATACTGATTACTAGTGATCTCAGTGGTCTAAAAGACATATTTTTTTCAAACAACAAATTAAAAAAAAAGGTAAATAATGATGGTGCATAGTGTGTACTCGAAATCTCTATTTGCGCTGGAGTGATAAATATCATGAAAGATAGAAAAAATATTTCTTCATAATATCTCTTATTGGTTGTAGCAATAATTGAAGAGATCAAAAGCGAACTAAATATGTAAATAAGCCAATACATAAAAATTATTTCAAAAGATTTAGAATATCCTCTCTGATCAGCTGACTCCTCCACGGAGTAATTTCCTTAAAGGCTAGCTCTGTGCCTTCCTCAAAAATTAATCTCAGAAAATCTTTTTGAGCCTTCTTTGAAAAAAATAGAGTTGGATTAATCTTTTCTCTTTTGGAAATTGTCTCTACAGTTTCATTGAATCTCAATAAAAGATGTGCTTCTTCGGATTTAGGGATCTTTCTCTCTAAATTTTTATGAACCAAGGGACTGAATATAATTTCCATTAATCGTCCAACTTCTTGGTCGTGCCATTCAAGTTTTGTAGCATTAATTAATGCTTTTTTCTGCACTTTGTAGAGATATATTAAATACTCTACATCTAGTGCTGCATATTTAAGTTGCGAATCAGATAAAGGTCTTCGGATCCAATTTGATCTAGTTTCATTCTTGTTTAATACAATATCCATCTCTTGTTCTACTAGACCTTGATATCCTATTGAGAAATCTCCACCTAAAAGGGAATTTGCTATCTGTGTATCAAAAATATTAAGAGCTTCTTTATTTGTCCAAGCAAAAATAGCCTCTAAATCCTCTTTGCAAGAGTGAAAAATTTTGGTGACAGAATTCGAGAAAAGAAAACTAGCATGTTGCTCTGGCTCATCAATAACTATAGTGTCAATGAGAAAGATTTCATCTTCGTCATTCACCTGTAGTAAGGCTAGCCTCATGTTATCTTTTGTAGTTCTTCTGAACTCAGTGTCGACACCTAAATATGGTTTCGTAAGAAGCTCTTTGTTCAGGTAGGCTAAATCATCAATTGAATCTATAAATGTAAACAAATCTCTAGGTCTGTATATTTTTTTGCAGATAAACTACATCCACAATATCTTCTTCTGGTGTAAATCCAGAAATAACTTTTTTTAAAATTTCTCTTAAAGCTTTTACGTCTCCTTTTATTTCTGCTTCTCTCAAAGACTCAAAATATCCCTCTAAGTCATTAGCTGATAAAAAGTCTTCTTCAGCTCGGAGAATTTGTTTGTGTTCAGTAGTGCTGACATTATCTCCAATAAGTAGCTCTTCATATAGCTTTTCACCTGGCCTTAAACCAGTAAAGACTATTTCTATGTCACCGTCTGGATTGGACTCATCCTTTAACTCCATACCACTTAATTTGATTAAACGTTTTGCAAGCTCAAATATTTTAACCGGCTCGCCCATATCAAGAACAAAAACATCACCACCTTTACCCATGGCTCCGGCTTGTATAACTAATTCTGCAGCTTCAGGGATAGACATAAAATATCTAGTGACTTCAGGATCTGTAACTGTCACAGGACCGCCCTCTTTAATCTGCTGTTGGAATAGTGGTATAGCAGAACCAGAAGATCCAACAACATTACCAAATCTAACCATAGTCATTCTCGTTGTATCTTTATAGTCTTCAACTAAGGAATAGGCTTGGAGAATCATCTCTGCAAATCTTTTAGTTGCCCCCATGATATTTGTTGGCCTAACAGCTTTATCAGTTGAGATAAGAACAAAGGTTTCAACTTTTGAGTCTATGGCTGCTTCGATACATGCCTTAGTACCCAAAATATTATTAGATACCCCTTCAAATGGATTCTCTTCTACAAGAGGAACATGCTTATAAGCAGCTGCATGATAAATTGTGTTAACCTCAAAAGTATTACAAACGTCTAAAATTCGCCTTTTATTTGTAATGCTAGCTATGACTGAATAAAGCTTAAGTTCTGGATTATTAGATAGAATTTTATTTTTTACTTTATAAAGTGCAAATTCATTTGAGTCTAGGATAATGAGAATCTTCGGATTTAAGTTTGATACTTGATTAGCAATCTCTGAACCTATAGAACCTCCTGCACCAGTTATCAAAACTACCTTTTCTTGAATATTTTTGTTTAATAAATTTTGATTAGCTTCTACTTCATATCTACCAAGTAGATCAGATGTATTTACCTCTTTTAATTCCGAAACTACCACCTTCCCTTGAGCCAATTCTGCTAATCCTGGCAAGATTCTTACTTTTACTGAATATTCTTCAATTTCTTTTAGAAGATTTCTTAAAATTGCCTTGGGAGCGGAAGGAATAGCAATTAAAACTTCTTCGACTTTTTTCTTTGTTACTAGTTTTCTAAGTTTATGTGGACTAAGAACCTTAATGCCCCCCAAATATGTATTTTGAATTGAAGGATCTTTGTCTAAATAAGCTATGGGATTTAATTCTGGGCTAACACTCAGTGCACTCGCAAGCTGAACTCCGGCGCTGCCAGCTCCATATATTACGACCCTCTTTCCAGGGCTTTCATAAGTAAAGAAAAAATTTGCAAAAAGTCTAGAGCCAATTATTAGAAGGATACTGCTCAGAGAGCCAAGCACCCATCCAGCAAACGAAATCTTTGGTTGAATTGCTACTATGAAATTAAATGGATTAGAAAGCTGCAAATTATAAAGAAAAACCTTGGACGCTAAGATAACAACTAATACAACTAAAATAGATTTTAAAATCAAATAAATTGCTGAAAAATCAATAAATCTCAATACTGTCTTGTAGACTCCTGAGAAGGAAAATACAACAATAGTCAGAAAAGGCACCCAAAGAAATCTAAAGAAATCTTCCGTAAATAAGTTTTGTGTTTCCAAAAAACTGAAATAATAGGCCATCAATGTTGAGAAGTAGACACATAAAAAGTCTACAAATGCTGCGATAGATTGCTTAACAAATCTTGTCTTTGAAAGTAATACTGATCTTAATCCTGAAAACATTTTTTTCATTCTATAACAAAATCTTCGAGTAATAAGAATCCGTCGGAAAATCTCAAAACTTTTTGGTTTTCTCTTATATTTACCTTGCTTTTGAGAACTTTAGACTTCCAAACGATTATCTTCTTACCTTTTTCAAAAAAAAATGCTCCTGGATAAGGTCTAGTAACAGCTCTAATTAACAACTCAGCTTCGTAGATAGATCCATCTAAATTTATAAATCCATCATCAGGTCGTCTTTGTGGCCAGTATGAAATTTTTTCTGGATCTTGATTAATTTCTTTCATTTCACTATTTTCCAAGATTGGAAGTGCCTTTTTAATTAGTCTCACATGAGCTTCTTTAGATAAACGATATAAATCAGTAGCATTTATATTTTCATCTACTTTAAACTTCTCTTGTAAAATCAAGGCTCCTGAATCAACTTCTTCTTCAATTCTAAATAATGAGACACCAGAATATTTAAGTTTTTTTAGTATAGTCCAGGGAATAGCAGCCCTGCCTCTGCCCATTGGCAGAAGTGTCGGATGCATTCCATAAATATCTTTTACTGAATCTATAACTTTTTTTGAGAGTAGTTGAGACCATCCTATTACAAATAGAATATCTAAATTATGTCTCTTAATGAATTCCAAGCTTTCTTTATCATTAATATGATCAACTTTTAATAGATTGGTATTATTTTCATTACACAGGTCATCTATGTAAGCCCTACCAGTTTTATTTTGTGCGTTCTTGTCTTTAAGAGTTATGGCTATATCAACTTTATAACCTGATTCATATATTTCTTTAAGACAAGATTTACCAAGTTCTACACAAGTTACAAATCCGATTTTTTGTTTTGTACTCAATAAACTGGTGGAGGTTTTAATAGATAAATAAAGGTTCTAAAAAAAATAATGATATCTTTATAAAATCTAATGTCTAGAGAGTATAAATTATCCAATTCTGCTTTTTGATTAACTGACATGCCGTCGAAAGAGTTAATCTGCGCCAGCCCAGTTAATCCAGGCCTTAGCTCAAATGAACCGCCTAACCTCCTGAGCTCAATCAATTCCTGTTGATCGAATAAGGCAGGCCTCGGACCAATAAAGCTCATTTCTGCATTGAAAATATTGATCAATTGAGGAATCTCATCAATATTAGTTCTACGTATGAATCTTTGCATAGGGTTAAGGGGTATATGGTCAATCTTATCTGAAGGCATATCAGAGATATATTCTGGCATGGAGCGGAATTTTAAAAGTTTAAACATTTTCCCATCTTTACCTACTCTATCTTGTCTAAATATTAAAGGCCCTGTATCGAAAGACTTTAGTGCGATGAGGAGAAAGGGCAGGAATGGCAGTATAAGGATAGAAATAAGTAAGAAAAGAAGTAAGTCAAAAAGTCTCTTACCAAATTTTATATACAAACTAAATCTCTCTTTTAAATATTGTTTGAAAGGCCTCAGAGTAAAGTTGTTTACTTTGGCCGCCCCTATAAGAGGCAAGTCCTCTTACTATCTCTTCACTTCTTGGATGAGGAAATTCTCTCATGACATCTTTGTATTCATTTAGTGCATTTATTTTAGAATTGATTTGTTCGCTAATTTCAACAAAAAGATTGGGCTGAAAAGTATTACCGTTGCTAAAAGACCAGTCAGTTGAAGATAAGATTTCCATATAATGAATAGATTCAAGGTTTAAAAGACCTTCTTTCCTTTGGAAAAGTCTACTAGCAGCCACGCAAGCTCTGGAAACTTGTAAATGGTCATTATTTAAATCTGCAGGATGATGTGTAAATATCCTTGAAGGATCAAAAGCTTCTATTTGCTTTTCTATAAAATTAACCAATTTGATATGGTCGACATTATTCAGTTTAATATTAGGAAAATCTCCCAATACAGGCTCGTTAAATCCAACGATATCATTTGCGCACTTAATATTATCAAGCAAAACTTTATCGCTTGGCCTCTTCTTTCTTTGTTCAACACCCGAAGAAACAATAACTGGTTGGACTATATCACCTTTATCAGTTAATTTTTTTCCAGTCGCGCCGAAGCCTAGTATTTCGTCATCCGGATGAGCTACAACTATTAAATTTAATTTACCCATTATTTCTAGTATATTTTAAGTCATCAAATTTGTAATGCAGCTGGTTTAAAATAAGTTTTCATCACATTGATTCAGTGACATTTTCGCCTTAAATCCTAAAGTCTGAATTTTTTCTGATGAAAAGTATTGATCATCAAACAATTTATTAATTCTATATTCCAGATTAGTACTAAATTTGCTGACTATTTTAAAAATAAAGAAAGGCAAAGAAAAGTTTGGAATTTTTTTGCCTTGCGATTGCATCAAGTTCTCATAAATTTTCTTGGTTGAGTATATTTGTTGATCAGTGACATTGAAAATCTGAGATTTTATATCTGGATTGTTTGTTATAAATAAAATTGCTCTTATAAGATCATCGACATGTACCATAGACTTTCTATTGAGAGTTTCAGGTAAAGGAGGAAACCAACCTTGCTTAATTCCATTAAGCATACTTTTTAGGTTTCCTTTCATACCAGGCCCATAAATTAGTGCCGGTCTCAATATATTTACTTTTATTCTAGTTTCTTTTCTTTGCGAGAAGCTTAAAAGAGCTAACTCTGCTTTGCGTTTTGTCTTTCCATAAATTCCTTTAGGCAAGTATTCATCATTCTTATCTTCATTGATTAATCCTGCTTTAATACTGCTTATGTATATAAAGTTTTCAACTCCTGCCTTCTCTGCAAGCTCCAGTAACGAAATAGGAACCCTATAATTAAGAGATTCATATTCATCATTCACATGTTTGTCCGGGGACCTTAAGTCATGAGTCTTGGCTGCCAAATAAAAGATTGTATTTATGTTGTCCAGATCATCAGATTTTATTTCATCAGTCAAAAGATCTTTTTTTATATGATCTGAAAATAGAGGATGATCTTTTCTAGAAAGAGTTTTTACAACATTATCGAAAGATTTGAGCCTCTTATATAGTTGTTTACCCACGAAGCCTGAGGCTCCCACTATAAGATACATAATTTATTCTTCTATTAAGGATAAGAATTTTTTCATGAAAGAGGTGTTCGAAAAATTATCGTTGAAGTATTTCTTTCCTTGCATTCCCATGTTGATCAATTCATTAGGTTCATGCAAAGAAATCTCAATGATTTTCTCTGCTAATTTTATTGGCTGGTTTGGTTCAACAGTGAATCCGCAACCACTAGCTTCAATTAAGTCAGCTGAAGAACCCGATACATTACCTAGTATAGATTTACCTGATGCCATGTAAGATTGTAGTTTATTTGGAACTGTCAAATTATAAATTTCTTCATTTTTTAATGAAAGTAACATTAAATCACTTTTAGCAATAAATGCAGGCATGTGATCTAAAGGATAGGGTCCTAAAAAAAAGAGATTCTCTATTTTTTTCTTTTTAACCATGTCTTTATAGTGATCAAGTTTGCTACCCGACCCAATTATGAAAAAACGGATATCAGGGTTTGAAGTTTGTACAATTTTAGCTGCGTGCAAAATATCGTCTAGATTTTGTGCATCACCTACATTGCCAGTAAATGTAATATTGAAAGGTCCTAAATTTTTCAAAAATTTCTCAGGTAAAGGGACGTCATTTGCTTCTGAAGAAAATATTGGATCGATTGTATTAGGAAGATAAACTATTTTTTCTCGTTTAATGTCAAAATCTCTGCTGATTTTTTGATTAAAACTAATACTTTGCGTAGCTATTAAATCTACTTTTTCGTATATAAATTTCGTTACCAACCTTACTAAAGTCACCATGAATCTAGGTAAATTAACGCCAGAATATAGAATACTCTCTGGCCATAAATCTTGGACCCAAACTATCACTGGAATTTTCTTCAACTTAGCAATAAAAATCGCTGGAATTGTCTTCGTTATAGGCGAGTTTGCATATACAAATATAAAATCATATTTTTGGTTAGCTAATAAAAAAGGTGCTATTGTTATTCCAGAAAATATAAATGAAAAATAATTCAGAGCAAGGGTGAGTTTTCTTTTACCTCTAGGTAATATAGGTAATCTATAAACTTTTGATGCCTTTTCTTTGTATATAATTTTTGAAAAAAATCCAAAACCTGAAAAAAATTCCCCATCAGGATAATTTGGTTTGGCAGTGAGGATATCTACTTTGATAGAGTTTTTTCTTAAAAGATCAACAACAGAATTAATAGGTAAATTTTCAGGTCTGTAGTACATGGTTGTAAGGAGTACCTTCATTAATATCGTTTAAGAGTTGATTTATTATTTCTTCCAGACAACTCTGTTAATATAATCTGTATAGCTCAGCACAACTCTCAAGATTTTATTAGAGGTAAACTCAATGTCATAATCTTCAACCTTACTGATAATTTTGCTAGATTTGCTTTGGTCAATAACTATCTCCATTACTTCAAGAACCCTATCTTTTTTTAAGCCAGACATAATAAGTGTACCTACATCCATTCCTTCAGGTCTTTCGTGAGCATTTCTAATAGTAATAGAAGTTAATCCAAGTATAGAAGTTTCTTCAGTGATTGTCCCGCTATCGGATATGACACACTTTGCCTCTTGTTGAAGTTTAATGTAATCACAAAAACCGAAAGGTTTTAAGAATCGAATATATCCATGCGATTCACTTGCACCAAGTTCTTCAAGCTTCTTTTTTGTTCTGGGATGTGTAGAAACAATAATTGGGAGTTCATATTTTTTTGAAATGGAATCTAAAGTTTCCAAAAAATCAGAAATATTTTCCTCAGAGTCTACGTTTTCCTCTCTGTGAGCGCTCACTAAAAAAAACTCATCTGAATTTAAATCCAGTTCTTTGAGGATTTCAGAACCATTAATTTTGTCTGAATAATATTCTAAAACCTCTTTCATATGAGACCCTGTCTTTATAATTGTTTCTCCTGGAATTCCTTCTTGAATTAAGTATCTTCTTGCATGCTCTGTAAGGACTAAATTTATATCACTAAGGTGATCTAGAACCTTACGATTGAGTTCCTCTGGAACTCTCTCATCAAAACATCTATTTCCAGCTTCCAAGTGAAACACTGGAATTTTTCTTCTCTTAGCGGAAATAACTGATAAGCAAGAATTTGTATCTCCATATAGTAAAACGGCATCGGGGCTTTCTTCTTCCATTATCTTGTCAGACTTCTCAATAATTCTTCCAATTGTTTGTGCAGGACTGTTTCCGACCGCCTCTAAAAAATGATCGGGTTTTCTTATTTCAAGATCTTCAAAGAAAAGTTGATTTAATTCGTAATCGAAATTTTGACCAGTATGAACAAGAACATGATCTGTATATTTATCAAACTCAGCGATAACTCTGCTCATTTTTATCAATTCAGGCCTAGTGCCAACGATTGTCATAACTTTAATCATGAATTTTCTCCATAATAATTTCTAAAGACTTCAGGGTTTTTGCCGTTTCTTCTACATCAAGTCTGTAGGTATTATGTGAGGTGTAGTCTTTCTCATTAGAAATATTTGTTTCACCTTCACTAAAAAAGGAGGCATAGTTAAGATTTCTGTTATCTGATGGAATTCTGTAATATTTTCCCATATCTTCAGCTTTAGCCATTTCTTCTCGTGATATCAGAGTTTCGTATAATTTCTCACCATGACGGGTACCAATTATCTTTTTTTTAACTTCCCTCTGAAATAACGTCTCAAGAGCTTTAACAATATCGCCAATACTTGAAGCTGGAGCCTTTTGAACAAAAATATCTCCTGAAACGCCGTATTCAAATGCATGCATAACTAAATCAACAGAATCGTCAAGAGACATTAAAAAACGAGTCATATTAGGATCTGTAATAGTTACCTCATTATTAGAGATGATCTGCTCGATAAAAAGGGGTATTACAGAACCTCTTGAAGCCATGACGTTACCATATCTTGTACAACACAAAATGGGTCCAGAATTTATTTGATTTCTACCTTTTGCAATCACAATTTTTTCCGCCATTGCTTTCGATATGCCCATTGCATTTATTGGATAAACTGCCTTATCTGTGCTCAAAAAAACAACTTTTTTTATTTCTTTTTCGGCAGCAGCCGTTATGAGATTTTCTGTACCTAATATATTAGTTTTGACAGCTTCCATAGGATGAAACTCGCAAGAAGGTACTTGTTTTAGGGCCGCTGCATGAAAGACATAATCAACTCCCTCAAGAGCGTCTATTAAACTTTTGTAATCCCTTACATCGCCTATATGAAACTTTAACTTTTCATTATTAAAAGAAAGCCTCATTTCCTCTTGTTTTTTTTCATCTCTGCTAAATACTTTGATTTCGCCGATAGAAGTATTTAAAAATTTTCTTACTATGGTCTTTCCAAAAGAACCAGTACCTCCCGTGATCAATAAATTTTTATCTTTAAACATAATTTAGTTTTGTTTTCTTTCTATTTCATGTGCCAAGGTATCTAACATTTCATTCCAAGTTGGAGCTTTGTATTTTGTAAGATTCTTAAAAGCAGTAGAATCTAAACTTCTATCACAGGTAAATGAATTGTCACGTATCATCGTTACATCTTTACGATTAAGCTTCTTATGTAACATAGAAAGTAAATCATATTTCGAAATGGGATCACTAGAAATATTCCAAACACCACTTAATTCAGGAAAATCATGAATGATTTTATTGACAACATTACCCAACTCCGCGGTGATGATACCCGAATAGATGGCATTATTGTAACCCTTTATTTGACCTTTTTGTCCAAGCCACCATTCTATTAAGCCATGCTTATTTTGAAGTTCTAAACCGATTGTTGACTTTCTTATTGTTATTGATCCCTCTGAGTAAAGTTCACCTAGAAATTTTGTTTTGCCGTATAAATCTTGCGCATCTGCAAAATCAGTTTCTGAATAAAATCCTTTTTTTCCAGAAAAAATGCAATCTGTACTGAAAGCAATCAACCTTATTCCTTTTTCTTGACAGATTTTGTAGAGGTTATGTGGAAATAATGAATTTATATAGATTGAATTAGCGATATCAATTTTTGATATTTGTTTGGTAACACCAATTGCATTAATAATGACATTTGGTCTAATATCGTCTAATTGGTTTGCTAATTCCAATATTTCATAAGCGTCAAAAAAAAAGACCTTTTCGGCTTCTGAAAATATATTTTCATTAATAATGGATTTTCTTCTTATCGATAAAAATATGTCATTATAATTTTTTAAGCATTTGTAAAGATTGTAGCCAACCATGCCAGTAGCACCTAGGATCAAAATTTTCATAGCTCTGAATTTACAGTATTTTTTGATTTTTTCATAAAAGCATAAGCAACAGATAGCCAAAATATTGCAGATATTGAGGGTTGAAAAAACGCTCCTGCAGTAAAAATTGCAACAACTATAAAAACAAGGTTGAGAATAAAAAAAGTAGCTGAGAGCTTATTTTTTATATCTTTAAATAAGGTATTTTGTACATCACAATACAAATAAATTGCTGAAAGTATGTATAGCGGACCTCCAATAAGTAGTAAATCCAAAACTCCATTATGGGCAGATATTCCTTCCATACCCATTACACCTGCACCACCTCTCAAACCTACTCCTAAGATAAAAATATAATTACCATAATTTTCATAAGCCAAAAGCGTAAAGCCATATAGTCTTTGAGTTATCGCTTCTAAAGTCAAGCTTGAAGTTCCAACATCATTTACAGAAACTAGAGAAGAAGAGAAAGATCCTACATCAACATTGAAAACAATTGTCAAAAGTGAACTTGTATAGGTCTGAATGAGTGGGCTTGAAAGAAATAAGACAGGCAAAGAGAGGAAAATAGCTAATAATGCTATTAGATTTCCTGTTTTAACTTTCAAACCATTAAATTTTATGTTGTATATAAATAAGAAAACGCCTGATATAAATAATATCAACAAAGCAATCTTCTGGAGTGAAAGCGCAATTGCAAAGATTAATAATGTGAAAAAAAGAGATCTAAAATAAACATTTTTTAAGGAATTTAAAGGGCCAAAGATATAGATTAATAAATAACCAGTTATAGAGCCAAAAACAGTTAAAGAGCCTAATATAGAAGAGTATCTAGTCAACACCCCCCTTGTCGCCGAATCTGCAAACCAAGTTATAACACCAAAAAAGAATTGAAAGATTATGCTTAATGCGCCAATAAAGAGGCAAATTAATACTAAATTATATACCTTATCAAAATCCCTTTCGCTCTTTAAGAAACCTATGAATACCAGAGTCACTAAAGGCATTAAAAGTAATCTTGGAACGCCACTTAGAGGGGCAAATGACATCTCATAAAGAAAGGACCATAGGATTATAAGAAAAGAAAAATAAAGAAAAATAAAAAAAGATTTATAACTTGCTTTAAATAAAATAAGGTTTTTTGAATACTTTGTTAGGAAAAACAGCAGAGCAAATCCGAGTATTACGAAATATAAAGTAGTAACATTTCTCAGTGCTGTGAAAATTACCAAAATCAAAAACGCATACAGCGAGATTAATTTAGGAAATTTAAGAGTAAGGTTCATTAATCAAAAAATCCGCCTTTTATTTCCTCTTGAGAAGCATATCTTTGTTCTCTTTTATTTGCCCCTTTGAGGAATTCAACTGCAAGAATGTATCTATAGAATATTACGCAATACAAAAATTTGTAATTATCGGTCGCTAAGACAATTTGTGTTAATAAAGAAGCTAAAAAATCAAAAAGAAGAAATCGAATAAATATAGATTTAAATTTACTTAAAAAGGATTTATGAGGATATTGTTTTTCTAAATAATTAGAATAGTAGAATTCCCAAATAGCTTCTGGAGATTTTTGCATAAAAGTATATGTTCCATCTCTTGCAGTTGAGAATATCTTTTTCTTGAAAGTTAAAAAAGTATGTCTGTCGTGATGAGTAATTGTCCCTTGTGTAAAACTTAACGAAAAGCCTTTCTCTTGTGCTCTGTAGCCAAAATCATTGTCTTCCATCCCATAACTTAAAAAGCTTTCGTCAAAAAAAAGGTTGTTTTCAACTAATTCGGACTTTCTGGCCGACATATTCATTGTCACTATCTGTTTATAGTCTAATTGGTCTTTCCCCTCTGTAAGTTCATCTGCGTATCTATGTCTTGAATCCCTATATCTTATGTAATTACTAATCTCAATTTGATTTTTGGGGAAGACAACCTTTCCTGAAACAATATGTTTTTTAAACTTACTAAGAACATTCAAGTGCCTCTCCACACAATCGGCATGAAGTTCGCAATCATCATCAATGAAAAGTAAAAAGTCAGAATTAGCAGATTCAATACCTAGATTTCTTTTTTTTGAAATATTGTTAATTGTATGAAGATGTAAAAAGTCTATCTGAGGAAATTTCTTTGAAGAAGCATTTATTATTTCAGACGTATTGTCTGTGCTATTACTATCACAAATTATTACCTCTTTAATTAAATCCTTTTGGGTGAGCTTTTTTATACTATTGAGGGATGTCTCTAGTAGATTTGCTCTATTAAATGTTGGTATTATTAAGGAAAACTTAGTCTCCATATTCAACCCGTTTTATATTGATTGATTCGAATAATTTGAGCGAGAATTTTAAATAAGGCTTTAATTTTAAATGAAAAAGGTGAGCTTAAAAGAAAAAGTTGAGAGAAATTTCTTATACTCTTCCTTTTTTCAAGTAAATTCGAGTAAGCTATGCCTTTGGTATAATAAGGCCACCAAGGTTTTTTACTTGAAGTTAACCTAAAATCTTCAAAGATTGATTTTTCCATGGAAGATATATTCAATAGTATCCTTTCGGGATTATCAAAATTGTCTTGTCCCATCCAATAGTTGGCTAAGGGTTCTTTGATTCGTTGAAATTTTAAGCCTTTTTTTGATAGTTCAATCCACAAATCATAATCCTCCCAACCTGACTTGGAAGTTATCTCGGAAAAGCGAGTATTTTCAAGAGACTCTCTCGTCAAAACTACACTTGAAGTAACTAAAGTATTTCCATTGAAAACTAAATCGTTATAAACAGGATTCTTCACTTGTCTGCAATGTGTTCTTTTATTAAGGTTTTGTCCTTTAATATAGCAATCATGATAGATGAGATCAGCTCCAAAACTTTTTAGGGCTAGAATGCTTTTCTCAAGCTTGGAGCTTTCCCACCAGTCATCGGAATCAAGGAAAGCAATGTAGTTACCATTAGCACGTTCGATGCCATAATTTCTTGAATTTGCAATAATACCGTTGTTCTTATTCTTAAAAAAAAATATTCGTTCGTCGTTATAACTTTTAATCAACATCTCTGTATTATCCTTTGAGAAGTTGTCAATAATCAGAATCTCAAAATTATTTATGGTCTGAGACAAAACAGAGTCGATTGCCCTTTTCAGAAGAGCTTCTCTGTTAAAGGTTGGAATTATTATTGAAACAAGATTATCAATAGACATTAAGAAAACCATGCGTTGGATTTTTTAAGAAGCAGATTAACCTCATTTTCTAGACTAAAGTCTAAATTTTCAAAATTCTTATTTAGCAGGTTGTTAGAAAGTTTAAATCTTCTTGGAGATGCATCAGGAGCTGATCTGAAATAGACCTTTGCGTGCTTGCCTAATATTTTTTTACTATTTATTTTTATCATTGAAGCAATTCTATGAATTTCAATTGCATTTGCGCTGGTCAGATTCAAAACTTTTTCCTCTAAATTGACTTTGCCACATGCTAATGAAAAAATAATACTTTCAATTAAAGAGATAGGTATAAAGTCCCTCGCTATATTGGGCGGAGAATATAATTCCATCTTACCTGTTGTAACCAATTGTTTACATAAATCATTGATAAGCAACATCCAACAATCAGTATTGCTATCAATTGGGCAACCTACTCCATTTGACAATCTCAGAGAGTTGCACTTAATTGATTCTCCTTTAGACAGTTCAATTAGCTCGTTTTCTGCAACAGCATGATTTTCAGCATAATTGGATGAGGGGTTAGTGTCAGAATATTCATCATATTCACCCGCGAGATTAGCACCATAAACATGGCAAGAAGAGATATTTATAAATCTTTTTACTCCAAAATAAATTGATTTTTCAAGGCAAAACTTCGCTCCTTGTACTTTTATTGTTTTTGCCAAATGTTTTTTGTTTGAACTTTCTTTAGCATTTAGAGATGGAAGAAAGACTGTAGTATCAACTCCGCAGAATATATTTTTCAAAGAATTTTTATCAAGACCCTCTAAGTTCGCTAGATCTAACTGGAAGAAATTATTTAATCGAGAGTCTTTTCTTTTGCTGGAAGTGAACTTAAATGGTTGATTATGCAAACTTAAGAAATTCCTCAATCTCGATCCAATGAAACCATGCCCTCCAATTATTAGAACTGTCATGCTTACCAGATTTTCCAGGGTGCCTGGTCACTATCCCATAAGTCATTTAGGTAGTTTTTATCTCTTAAAGTGTCCATGCAAGCCCAAAATCCGTTATGCTTCTTAGCATTAAGTTGACTATTGCTTGCTAAATCATTCAAAGGATCTTCTTCAAGGACAGTAGTATCGTCCTTTATGTATTCTAAAACTCCAGGTTCACAAACAAAAAATCCTCCATTTATCCAAGACCCATCTCCTTGAGGCTTTTCCTTAAAAGTTGTCACAGAATCTTGATCATTAATCTCTATTGAACCGTATCTTCCGGCTGGTTGAACAGCTGATAAAGTCATCAATTTCCCTTTTTCCTTATGAAATTTATAGAGTTTTTTCATGTCAATATTTGAAAGTCCATCACCGTAGGTTAGAAAGAAGGTATCATTGCCAATAAAATCAGTAGCTCTTTTTACCCTTCCCCCGGTCATAGTATTTTGACCTGTGTCTAAAAGAGTCACTTTCCAGTTTTCACTTTTATTTGAATGAACTTCACAAGAATTGTCACCTAGATGAAAAGTAACATCACTTTGGTGTAGTGAATAATTAGAAAAATATTCTTTTATGAAGTAGCCTCTGTAGCCAAGAAGTATAATGAATTCGTTAACCCCAAACATAGAATAATTTTTTATGATGTGCCAAAGGATTGGTTTGCCGCCAATCTCTATCATCGGCTTAGGTCGAATTACTGATTCTTCGCTTATCCTCGTTCCAAATCCTCCAGCTAAGATTATCGCCTTCATTTATTACTCCAATTAAAACTTATTTCATCCTTTTCTAGTCTCTCAACTTCATTAGGGTCATGCTCTATATCGGCTATATTTAGCAGCATAGAAGTATCATTGAATAACCCTTTAAAGCCTACCCAAATATTTGGTGGAATTGTTAATCTACTGTAATTTTCTGGTGAGAGGATGAAAGATTTACATGCCACAAAATCATCATCAAACATTGCAAACTCAACCCTGCCCAATGGAACGATTAGATTCAATGTCATCTTGCGGTGTTTTTTCCATGCTTTGACAGCACCCGACTCAATAAAAGAGAAATAGGCTTCTCCAAAAGATTTGAAGGATTTTTCACTAGCTTTTAAGCCATGATAAACGTCTCCTCCCTCTACATGAATCTTATCTATAGGGAATATTTTTATATCATCAATCAGCTTTTTATCCAAGATGCTCCTCTTAAATAGGCTTTATTCTCATAATGAATTATTTGGGACAAGGTAAAATCAAAAGGATCTTTACTTTGCTCGTAAAAATTTCGGTACCATGATGCAGTCATTTCTACTGTCTCTGTAAAATCTAGGATAGGTGTCCAATTTAAGTAATTTTGTGCTTTTTCACAATTAAGTCTTAGCAAAGTAGCTTCATAAACTTTTTGTGAAAATTGTGAATCTTCTCCCCATTTCACATTCCCCCAGTTCTTTTGCATTTCCTTAATCAATTCCAAGACGGAATAGTTGTTGTTTGCAGCAGGCCCAAAATTGAATGCCTCGCCACTTAAATTTATATCATTATATAAGCGAGCTCCTAAGAGAAGATATCCACCCAGAGGCTCTAGCACATGTTGCCATGGACGTGTAGCATTGGGATTTCTTATCTCTGGTACTTTATTTTGTGACCAAGAGGTAACACAATCTGGGACTATTCTATCTTTAGCCCAATCCCCTCCTCCAATTACATTACCTGCTCTGGTAATAGCGACCCTGACGTTAGATTCTTCAAGGTTGAAGAAGGAATGAAAGTAAGTCTTAAGTACTAATTCAGCCATCGCTTTAGACGCACTGTAAGGGTCTTTACCACCAAGTCTATCTGTTTCTTTATATCCCCAAATCTGTTCGATATTGTCGTAAGATTTATCACTTGTAATTGAAATAAAGGTAACTTTTTTATTTAAAATTCTCAAGCTTTCAGCTATGTTGGCAGTTCCAATCGCATTAGTATTAATAGTTAAAAGTGGATCTTCATAAGACGGTCTCACTAGTGCCTGCGCTCCTAGATGAAATATGAAGTCTGGTTCAATCTCTTTAATTACATTCAAAATCTCTTCTTTATCAAGCAAGTTCAATCTTATATCTTTCACTTTATCTTCCAATTTACAGGCCTCAAAATTTGAAGGCTCGGAAACTAAAGTATCTGAAATCCCAAATACTTTCGCATTATGTTTTAACAACCATGTACATAACCAGCTTCCCTTAAAACCTGTATGGCCGGTGACTATGACTTTTTTTCCGTTATATATCGATAACATTTCAGTAAATTGATGATGAACTCTAGGATATTATATATTTTAACTTGTAAAAATCTCTCTTACTTCTTCTTTGTCTACTCTATGAAAAAACTTATCGGGTTTAGTATTGGGATAATTTAATGAAAAATCTTGCTCTAGAAGTTTTTTTAAATCTTTCGTAGAGTAAATAATAGAAACATAGCCTTTACCTTCTGTCCAAATAGGATTCATAGTTAAGCCAAATGAGTTCGACAAAATCCCTACTGGAATACCAATAGAAAAAGCTTCTACACAAGCGGAGGATGCCGAAGAAAAAACGATGAATGAATCATTTAAACAATTGCCAACGCTTTTTTTGGTTATAGAAAATGAGGGATTTCTAAGTTCAGGAATAAAATGCATTAAATCTTTGAGTGTGTATTTAGGATGAAGTTTGATTAGGAATTTGTAATCATTAGAGACCTCAGGTATTACTTTACACGAAAATTTTATTAACCTTTTGGCATCATTTATATCAGCTGGTAAGGGAACAAAAATATTTTTTGTATCCTGAAAGGATAAAGATTTATTAATTTCATGAAGATAAGAGAATCTTAGTGCGGGTGCGATTTCATACGCTTGTTTAGGACATAATTTTTTCTTGTAGAGCATGTCACTATTGGAAAGAACACCAATTACATCTGGTAAAGTTGCTTTGTCAAATTCAAATGCAATTGGAGTCTTGTGTAAATCAGATCTAGGCGATACGTATCCCTGATAACCATAAACTTTGAGCTCAGGAAAATGCATCTTGAATGATAAATTGATAGCTCTATCTATATCTTGATTTTCATGCCAATTAATTACTTTGCTTATTTCTGTGTACTTAGACAAATTTCTAATATAAAAGTACTTATTGATTGCTTTAACCAAACCTGGAGAGCAAATTTCTTTTTTTAATTCTAAAAATAGATAACTTGTTACATCATAATTTTTAAACTGGGGAATTATTGAAACATTTTTATAAAGATTAGTAGAAATGATGAAGGACTTTAGATAATCAAAAAGACTCAGCAGAGATTCCTCGCATAAAAAATTTGCTTTTGAATTTTTTTGACCTTTCCAGGTTTTAAATAAATCAAGAGGATTTTTGATATCGATAATTGTGGGCGAATACCAAATTGATTTCTTCTCATTTTCTGAAAGATAGCCTTCATACCCTGTGTAATAACGATCTTTAAATGGTCCTCCATTTGAAAAACTATCTTTAAAAATGAATGTATCCAAAAAGACTATAGGTTTTTTAGGGATAACTTTCATTTTTAATATTCTGGATAGAATGAAATATAAAAGTTGAAAATATATAGAAACGATTATGTTTTTTAAAACTTTTATAAACAGACTTTTTTCATTTTTCTTTACTACTATGCTCGCATCGTTGTCCTTTACTATTTGTATTACAATTCTTTTTACTTCTTTTGAAGGAACATAAATCTTTGTAGGAAGCTTTCCTAATCTTATCTTTTTTTCTAGCAGTATTAATCTCGAAAAAAGATTATAGGATTTAGAAACATAAGTATTTCTTACGGTATTAGAAAGAAGTAAAGCAAGAGAATGTAAATTATTTTGTTCGCATAGATCTGATATAAAAGTATTGAACGAATCTCTTATATCTAACTCCAGAGTGTCAAGTAGTTTTGAATCTTCGATTGATAACTCGTCTTGTACATTCAGGCTAAAGAAACGTTCATTAATACTCATCGTACTGACTGGAGTATGTGTCATCCTTTTCAAGAATTGCTCCATAAAAACCCTCAAAATCTAGTTTCTTCCATAAATACTTTGTAATAAACAAAGGATGATTTTTGGGAAACTGATAATATTTTTTTGACTTAACTATTCTCCACCCAGAAAATTTAAAAAGTTTATTCCAATCTTCAGGAGATAACTCAAAGATATGAGTCACTTCAGGATTAAATGCTTGAGGACCCTCCATATTATTTAATTTATCTAATGCTACTCTTGATTTCTGTACAAGGGGTACAGTAATAACGAAATTTTTGCATTCAGATTGTTTGGCCATTGTTTCCAAAAAGTCTAGCGGATTCTTCAGGTGCTCTAACATTTCAAATGAAATTAAAATATCCATTTGTTTATTAAAATCAGGATGTAAGTGTAATTCTTCGGCCTTAGAAAGAAATGCCTGTAGGCCCTTTGACCTTATTTTTTCAACTGCAATAGGATCAGAGTTTACTGACATTGCGTCTACATTCTCATACAAATTTTGTAAATAAGTAATGTGTGTGCCAGAAGAATCTCCGATATCTCCTATAACAGTTTTCGAATTAGTGGCCTTGAGTTGATTTATCGCGTCTTGGATAAGTGATACTTGAAAGGAATGTTGACCATAAACTTTGGTTTCAAGATAGTTTCCTTGAATGACGAAAGTTGAATATTGATCCTTTAAGCTAGGTACGATATTTCTTAATTCTTTTTCTAACTGGCTATAATTTTGTTCTCGTAGTGCTGCCTTTAAAGACTTTGTAAGAAGCCAAAAAACTAATTTCTTCAATTTATCTTTTAATAAATTCATTTATAACTTCATTAAATTGAGTGCTCTTTTAGAGATATCTTTTGAAGTAGACGCATAAATTAAACAAAACTCACGTCTAGCCGATTGAACTCTCTCTGAAAACCACCATTCATCAATATTCATATTATTAGACTCAAGAAAACATATTAGCGAATGAACATTATCATGGAAAATACCTACTTTATGTAGCTTACCAAACTCTACATTTGCAAAGGAACGAAATCCACTTATCTCAAGATCCCAAAAACAAATTACAGGAAGGTTTGCCATTAGCAACTGAAGCAAAACTGTAGAATTTTGTGTAACAATTGTTAAATTAGCCTCCGTAATCGAGTCTTTGAGCTTCTTTTTTTCATCGAACAAAGATTTTGCAGTATTTTCATTTAAGTAGGCTTTTATGTCTAAACCAGTAAATTTTTGTGATGGATGAACTCTATAAGTTAAAACAATATTAGTACTTTTGTAGAGTTCATTTGATAATTTAATCAACGAATTCATATATGTTCCATTCCATTCAATGGAATCCCAAGGATCACCTTTAGAGTATTTTTTTAGTCTAGTTAATATAACTAATATTTTTCTTTTTTTTCTAGGTTTTTTATTTGTAGTGGGCAGTTTTAAATTTGGAGGGATATTAAATGGGATTATTTTATCATTTCCATTACTTTTCCAGCCCCAGCTTAAAAAATAGTCATAAACTTTTGTCTCGATAAATTCTTGGTGTGTTACGTGTTCTGTTGTGCCATAAGTACCTCCATGCTGCCAGATAATAATTTTAAAGTAATTATCTTCATTTTTTCTCTCCATAAGCCATTTTTTAAAAGGATCATCATTCCATTGTGAGGTTGAAGTGAAAATTGTCTTGATACTAGAAAAGCGCATATTCAGTGGAAAAGGTCGGCTTAATGAAGAATAATCTTCTAAATAAGTTCGTGGAATGGTCATCAAGAGTAAACTAAAAATGAACTCTTCAAATTTGATATCTCTAATTTTATTTCTTTTAAATTTTGCAAAAGGACGCAACCTTCTGAAGTAGTAAATTGAAGATCGATTATGTAGAGGCAGCTTGATTGTATTGTCATTTATTACAAGAGGGCAACCTTTACCCTCTCTAAATAAAAATAGTGCAAGGTGTTTATAAGAAGTTGCATTGTATAAAAGAATTCCTTTTTTTAAAGGATTAAATATATTTATGAGTTTGTATGCGAAAACAAAAAATGAATTCCTTACAATGCCTAGAATAGTAGTAGCAATGATTGAACTTTTGATTTTCTTTGTTTTACCATTTCTTGTTGTACTTCTAGAAGTTAGATCAAGCTTAATTCCAAAAATTTCGGACATTAATGAAAATACATGAGCATTCCATTTATCTTGATAGAAAATTTTGTGAAAACTATTGAAATCTTTGGGAATAAGCTCATCTAAAGAGAATTTTTGGGTTTGAATTTCTACTTCTCCACTTTTTGATAGACTTTCAATGTGGAGCCAACGGTCGTAAAAAGCAAATATAGATATTCTTAACCATGGTCCAATAAGAATTTCCCAAATTTCTTCTCGATATTTTACTTTATGAACTTCATTGAGATATGAGGTTAATTTTGAAAGATTTCCTTGATACAGGTTGTTTAGGAATTCTCGATCGGCTGAATTAAACGTAGATTCTTTTTCATTCAAGAAGTCAGCATCTCTTTTAAAGGCATGGGTATACTGGTCTATTTTCCACTCAAATAAATTAAATACCTTTGGACCATCATCTACGGTTTCATAGGGATAATATTTAACAATCTTCATTCTTTAGAAGTTTTTTATAAACTTCCTTACTAGTGATGAAGAATTAAAATAAACTCTAATGAAGAAATTAACAAGCTTTTCAAAGATAGCTGAATCAGTATAGTTCCATTCGCCTAATGAAGTGTATAGGCTCTCCTTGTAACCGATGCCTGTTTTAAACCTGTAAGGGCCTGGGAATCTAAATTCATTTGTTGAACCGATATTAAAATTTTCAATTCCTTTTTTTCTTAAAACATCAATCATATAGATTAAAAGCCTGTATCCTGGTAAAAATTCTCGTCCTGATGATGAGACAGCATTATATAAATGATATGCCTTATTACCAGAAATAATGGCAACCCTTAAACCTAACAGATTTCCTTCCTTATCCTTAGCTGTGCAAGTTATGAGTTTTTCATCCATTATTACAATCAGAGGATCGACCTCTCGAGAGGTAAAAGTATTTCTAATATTCCATTGCGTAGATAATTCTTGGTTTAACTTTATATAATCATCTGAGCAGGATTCAGTTTCAAGAAGGATTTCGTTACTTAAAGATTTTTTGTGATGGTAACGCCACTTGGATTTTGCTTCAGCTAGGATAGTGTCATTACTCTTTTTCAGGTCGAGCTCGCAATACTCTAGAGTATTGAGAGAATATAGGGGTCTTTTAAAACCTTGATTGATGAGATGCTCTCTTTTTGCTACATCATCATGTTCAACAAAATCAAGGCGCAAGTATATATACCTCACATTAAGGAGTCTTCTTAAAATTTCGTAGAAATCCTTATTAATAAAAGACAAGTCACCACAAATACCGCCTGGTATGAATAAATTACCTAACATAAATTTTTTTCGAAAAAGAATCTGTGCGGCTGCTTCAATATTTCCTTCAGACCCATATATAAGTCTAATTACTTGCCACCCTAATTTTCTTTTATATTCCCCCCATTCATAAAGCTGCCTAAATTCATAGGAATTATGCTCTATAAAATGATTCCATGAACTCGCATCACCCCTATATTCAGACCAATCTTTGCTCATTAATTCAAAAGATATTAAAAGACACTATTATAGCTTTTATGTGACAGAAATTTACTTGGTAGAATTTTTTAAATTAAAAACTTTGGTATTTGATATTAGCTTTAAGGCAGAAATAAATAATTCTCGTTCAAAAAAATATAAAAAATTAACGAAAATAGTAGCAGAAACTATTCCACAAGTAGCTATTTTGAAAAAAGATTTTAAATTCACTAAATAATGAATTTCTAAAGTGAACTTACAAGCGCAATAAATAGATATAGACAAAATAAAGTAAATTAAAAATTGTTTAAGTTCCGATAAGTCAAAAACAAAAATTTTACTTTTCCTATGTTCAAGCATTAACATCAAGATCAAAGCATAATTAGACAATGATAAAGCAATGGGTATGCCGATAAATCCAAAAGAATTAAATAAAATAAGCATAAGAACTAGATTTAAGGAATTGGAATAAAATGCAGCTTTTAAATAAATCTTTGGTTGCTCAATAGCAAAAAGGTAAGGTGTAAATATCTTGACCAAGGTAGCTGCTGGTAAACCAGCCAGAAAAGCCATTAGTGCAATAGAAGTATTTTTAGATGATTCAGGGCCAAACTCGCCTCTTTCAAATAAAAATGACACTATTTCATTGCTCAAGGCTAGAAGAATAGCTGTAGTTGGAAGGATGATTATGAGAGTATACTTATTTGCGACCCTAAGATACTCTATAGCGTTGTCTGTACTTTTACTGCGCAAAGCATTTGATATATTTGGTACCAACACAATACCAATAGCAACTCCTACGAGTGTGACTGGAAAGAAAAATAACCTTTCAGCGTAATAGATATATGAAACCGCACCCTCTTGAAAAGAGCAAATTAGAATTCCAATGACTAAGTTAATTTGAAAAAAAGTTGAAGCAAGTAGCGTTGGCCAGTACAAGGAAAAAAAATCTTTAATAAATGAAAAGTTAAATTTTGTTCTAAAGACTATGGACCAAACTTTTGTTCTTAAATGCAGCATTAATATGGCTAGCTGCACCAAACCAGCAAATATTACCGAATATGCCAAATATAATATTTTTGATTCATTAAAGTATGTAAATAATGAAATAGCTAAAACTATAAATAGATTCATAATAGCTGGGAAAGCCCCAGATAAAGCGAATCGGTTATTTGCATTTAAGTTTCCAAGAATTACCGAAGATATGGCAAGAATGAGAACATAAGGAAAAATAATTCTTGAAATCGTGACCAAAAGACTAAAGTTTTCTTCTTCGTCTATTCCAAAGGAAAAAAAATAAAGTATTTCAGGCATATATATTTCACCTAAAAATACTACTAGTCCAAAGAAGATTATAAATAGTAATAAAATATTAGCGGAAAAGCTAACAGCCTCTTCATGACCATAAATATCATTAAGTTTTCCATAAAGAGGAATATAGGCCGGATTAAATGTCTCTTCAGACAAACCTCTTCGAAAAGAATTTGGAATCCTAAAGGCAATCAAAAATATATCAGAAATTACAGAAGTTCCTAAGAAAGCTGCAAGAAAAAAGTCTCTTAGATATCCTGACAATCTACTTACAAATGAAAAGAAAGAATAGAGAAAAGCAGGAATTGCTAATTTTCGTTTTCTCATGATTTAAACTGATGCTTCAATTATATCTTTGATATCTCCATGTGAAAGGGGAATTACAAAGTTCTTAGCTCTCTCTGGATTAAACATCTCAGGTATTAGTTTTAAGATTTCATTCTTTGTTACATATGAAATAATTTTTTCATCAAGCTTCAAAGATTTTAGAAAATGAATCAATTGAACCTTAATATCATCGTTTCTCAATATGGTTTTTCCTGATGATTCGAGCAAATTAATTAAAGCCAATAAAGTAAAACTACAGGCTAAGCCATGAGGGACTCCACATTTATTTGTCAAAGGATAGGAAATAGAATGAGCTATTGCGGTTTTAGTTTCACTTATGGCTAACCCCGCAAGTAGGCTTGAAATTTGGAGAATTTCTCTAGCCTCAAGATTAGATGGTTCTGAAATAACCAATGGAAGATTTTTAACAATAAGTTCAATAGATTTTTCTGAAATTTTTCTAATTTTAGGATTACTTTTTACGTTCCAAATTGATTCTAAAGAATGTGATAGTGCGTCAAGAGCTGGGAAGATGGTATCCTCTTCTTTGAGAGAAAGTGTAAGTTCAGGTATTAAGAAGGCACTTCTAGGGAGTACTTCCTCACTAAAATATGAGTATTTTTCTCCATTCCTGTTGTCCCAGACTGTTGCAAAAGGTGTAACTTCAGACCCTGTTCCTGAGGTAGTTGGTATTGCTGTTATTTCAATAAAATTGTTCCAAGTTATTTCTTTTTTTTGTCTGAAATGTGAGGAAAGGATATTTTCAATATTCAAATTAAGAGTAGCTGAAAAAATTTTTGCTGCATCAATTACACTTCCTCCCCCAAGGGCAATAATATGTTGAATATCTCTCCCTCGAAATTCATTTATGATTTTATCTAAATGATCAATATCAGGGTTGGGTCTTATATCGGTAATTACTTCCGTGAATGAATTAGAAATTGAACTAATTATCTGACTTGATGTATCTCTTATTAACGCTCCCTCAGTAGTTACAATTAGACTATTGTAAGAGGAAATTTCACCCCTCAAAAGTTCAATTTTTTTTGCACCACGGCTAACTTTAACTGAAGTATGTGCCAAGTACTTATCAAGATCAATGGTGCTTGTCATCAGTTAAATATTCCATAAAGGAGACTTTGTTTTCTAAAGCAGTGGATTCTGGTCTACCTAAGCTATCTCTTGATGAAGAATCAATATTAACATTTACCAAGGTAGGGCCTTCATAAGAATGGAGTTCTGTCCATAAAGATGAAAGTTCCTGTAGCGTATTAATCTCATAATATTTTGAATATTTAAATGCTTCTGCAAGGTTTGCAAAATTAATTTCTTTACCCACAGTTGGTTGACCTCCTACAGATTCATGACTGCCATTATTTAAAACAATATGAATTAAATTTATCGGCTTTACTGAGCCAATAATAGACATTGCTCCCATATGCATGATAGAAGCACCATCACCATCAAGGCATATGATCTTCTTACTGGAAGTAAATAGAGATACTCCAAGGGCGATGGATGATGCATGCCCCATAGCTCCAACAGTTAAAAAATCTCTTTGTGATTGTCTTCTCGATTTTCTGGCCTCATAAAGCTCTCTAGAACATTTTCCTGTAGTAGATATAATCGCGTCATCAAAATCTGTAAGATCCACAATTCTGTTAATAGTTTCCTCTCTAGTTAATTTATGGAAATTATTTTCTTTATTTTTTAATTCATATTTGGAAAAAGTTCCGGACTTAACCAAAATAGCTACAGGGGAATGTTTCTCTTTCATTTTTGCAACAGCACTGTTCAATACATGACTTGAATCTGAATTTTCATTCAATACTAAATAATCTATATCTAAAAGTTGAAGTAAGCTTTCAGTTATCCTTCCTTGCTTTATGTGTTGAGGTTCATCTTTAACATTAGGCTCGCCTCTCCAACCAATAAGTAACAACATTGGAATGGAATACACTTCCTCGTCTGTGAGAGAAGTTAATGGATTCACGCAGTTGCCTAATCCTGAATTTTGCATATAAACCAATGGAATTTTTTTTGTAGCAAGGTGATATCCAGCTGCTAGCCCAATTGCATTTCCTTCATTAGCAGAAATAATATGTTTGTCAGGGAGACAATTTTCTTCTACGTAAGCACAAAAATTTTTCAGAAGAGAGTCAGGCACACCAGTGAAAAACTCAATTTCATGATTTTTTAATAATTCAAAAAATTTCGATGGATCAATCATTTACCGCCCGGAATTAACTCGAGAATTTCTTTAATAGGCATCATTCGTGGATCTGAATCTGAAGACCTCTGATTTTCGAGAATACTTTTAGCAGTTTCTAACATTGCAGGATATGCGCTTCTAAGTAATTGATTTGCATAAATAATAATATTCACACCTCTATCAGCTAATTCTTTTTCGTAAACAGTGCTAAAACTAGAGGGAACAACCACTAATGGTCTTCTTTCATCGAATTGGTTGTAGTTATCACAAAATTCTAATATCTCACTAGGGGATTTATCACGACTGTGAATCATGATTCCATCTGCCCCTGCGTCTATATAAGCCTCAGCTCTTTTAAGAGCATCATCTAATCCTTTATCTAAAATCAGGCTCTCCACCCTTGCTATTATCATAAAATCTTCAGTCACTTGGGCCAGTTTGCCACTTTTAATTTTTTCAGAAAAATTTTCAATTGAGTCCTGTGTCTGTGCAACTTCAGTTCCAAAAAGAGAATTTTTTTTCAATCCTATCTTGTCCTCAATAATTACGGCAGAAACCCCTAATCTCTCTAAAGTCCTAACTGTGAATTGGAAATGTTCTTTTATGCCTCCTGTATCTCCATCAAAAATAATTGGTTTTGTGGTGACATCTAGAATGCCATCAAGAGTAGCGAGTCTAGAAGTTACGTCCACAGCCTCAATATCAGGCTTACCTTTAGCAGTAGAATCTGTAAGGCTACTTGCCCACATACCGTCAAATTCTCTAATTACATCTTCAGCCTGATAAGATATGTTCTCAATTATTAAGGCCGAAAGACCATTGTGAATATCAAGAAAACGAAGATATTGTTTCACATCCAACATTCTCCTCAAAGATTTAAGTCTCGAAGATGATGTCGTCCCGATTTGATTTATAGCTTGATTTATATCTGTAGAATTTACATCTTTAGTATATGGAATATCTACAACTTGTCCTCCCCAGTTGGTTAAAATATCAATTACCTCTCTTCTATATTTTTCTTGATAACCAACCTTCCAGTCATCACCATGAACAACATATTTAGGTTTAATTTTTAAAAGGTTTTCCCTATAACTCCATGTATCCTGTTCGATTACCTCGACGACCCCCTTTATATTTTCTACGATAACTTTTCTTTGATCAAAATTTAAAAGAGGTAATCTTTTATGTTCTGCAATTGCACGATCTGTAAGTAATCCAACAACGATATCGCCAAGATTGGATGCTTCCTTAAAGATATTAATATGACCATGATGTAAAATATCAGCCGACAACGCTACATATACTTTTGGTTTACTCATAAAAACATAATCATACTAGATAGAAGGAATTTAATATAACTTCTTCGATTTATTTAGGTCATCAACATAATTAATATTCATCCAGAAACGTTCATTAATATCTTCATAGAGTAGCTCGATATTTTCATTTACACATAAAAAAGGTTTAATTGTTTGTTCCCAATTTGCACGGGGATTTTTACCTAAATAATTCTTAAGAAACTTATAATATTTCTCCATGAATCCCTTTGTCCATAAATTGATTCCAAGAGACTCGCCTATTTGGTTATCGCTAGGTGGCATACCTTTGATTAATTCAAAGACTTTTTTGTCTTTGCCTATGACAATTTGTTCATCATTTGTTTCTTTAGAAAAGTTACTATCCAAGAGAATATAATTTCTTTTTGGATCAGAAATTTTACAAAATTCCAAAAGAACATTTTCGTCGTAAAGCAGATCGGCATGAAGCAACAGAACATTTTTTTTACTTTGAGTCCATATTTCTGAAGTAAGCATTAGACTATAAGCGCTGCCGGAGGAATTGAATTTTTCATTTGTAACGTATTGAATGCTCAAATTTTTGTAAAAATTTCCGATTTCTTTAACAAATAATTTGTTTAGGAATCCATTAACAATAATAATTTTTTTAAAACCAACTTTAATAAGAATATCAAATTGAATTTCTAAAATTTTCTTTTCCCCAATATTTATAAAGCTTTTTGGGATATGAGAAAAAGAAGGTCCCAGTCTAGTACCCATTCCAGCAGCGAGTATTATAGGTATAGTATTATTTGGATTAATCAAATGGTAAAAAAATCTCTAATTAAACCAAGGAGACTTCTCAATAATTCTGCCTGTATCTGCGAAAGAGGATAATTCTTTCTGGACTTTAAAATTAAGAAATCCCGGAACCCTAAAGAGAAATAGTGCAGCAGGGGATTCGGTACTGCACCACATTTTATGAGGAACATGAGGGTTCATATAGATAGAATCTCCAGAGTTGATTGTTTTCTTGTTCCATGATTCTCCAGATGACCAAGAAAATTCAATTGGACTATCTCCGTAGTTAAAGATAAAACTATGGAGAGAAGAGACAAGTTCACTAGAGCAAGATTCATTTTTTGAAAATATGCGTATGTTTGATCCCATACATTCAGGCATTCTGGGATTTTTAGCAAGCTGATTAATCTCATAATCTTTAAGATCCTTATCAAAAAAATACGATTCTTCCGGATCATGAAATTTCAATATGATTTCGTCATTGGGGTTATTGATAGGTAAATCAAAAATATCTTTAGGTAAGTTAAAAAGTTTACAGATCTGTTCAAGCCACTCGGTTTCTTTTGAAGTTGACTCATCGAGCAAATCCTCAACTTTAATAGATAATTGATTTTTGTCGAAAGTATCTTGAAGATTATCTTTACTCAACAAATTATTATTCATAATTTGTTTTATCACCTGCGTTATGCCTTTATTTAAATTTCTATTATCAAAACAGAATTTATCGATCCGGTTCTCTCCTAATGCATACAATTCATTTCTGGCTCTGCCTACATCACCGGAGAAAGTGACAGCAACAATATATGCTTCTTTCGTTTCATCTCTTGAAGTAAAACTGTGTTTCCAAAAAGGCGTGATAAAATTAGAATCTCCCGTATTCATTTCTTTACAGTATTTTTTTCCATTGACTTCCCAATAAAAATTGACTGGACCAACAAAAGTCGTCATCTGGTGCATGAGATGGCCATTGTTGTAAGCAACGTCTGGATTTTCAGGATCGTCATTGGAAACAATTCTTAACTCTTTTATCCACTCGGGTCTGAAAGGGCTTAATTTAGAGATGGCTGTATCTCTATATTCATAGTACTCCGTCTGCAAACCATTTTTATCAATTCTTGAATAAACTCTACTTGAAGCAACAGACTCATTATGATCGGTAAATACCACTCCCTCAGTTGATTCATCTAAATCCAATAATATGTCAGATATTTTTACAGGGTATTTTGACGAGAATGAATGTGCGATTTCCATTGTTTGTGCCAAGTCCAAGTTTCCAGCAAGCATATCCTCTATTTTTTCTAGGTTTATAGACAAGTCCGAAGAAACCGTTTCAAGTGTTCTCTTTAAATCATTTGCTTCAGAGAGTATTCTTTGGCCGATTAATTTTGTTATCCTGTTTTCTTTCAATTGTTATTTCTCACTTAATTTAGATATTATCTGATTTTTCATTTCTTTAGGACTTATATCTTCATGATATTGGAAGTGTAAATTAGGGTTGGAAGGGAAATCAACTGTTAGATCTATACCTGCAACATTTTTTAATTTACCTTTCAAAGCCTTTTCATAAATACCTTTTGGATCTCTTCTTTTTAACTCATCTATTGGAACGTCAAGAAATACTTCAAAATAATCATTAATATGAGACTTATTCCAGACATGCACTTCCTTAAAAAGAGCTATTGTAGCTATTACAACATTAATGTTTTGTTCAGATATCATCTTACAAAGCCTTGAATAAGTGAAAGCAATCTTAAGCCTTTCCTCTCTTGAGTTTTTCCCTTCAATGCCAAAACATTCTCTAAGAATATCTCCATCTAGCATTAATACTGGGTTACCTAACTTTTTCAAAGATTCAGTAACCAGTTTAGCCAAGGTCGTCTTCCCTGATCCAGACAAACCGGTGATCCATATAACTTTAGCCATAAATTTAAGGCTTACTTATTCCCTTTTTTTAAGAACCATCTTTCGAAATCTGAATTTTCACTATGTTCATGTAAAAACGCATCAGGGTTTTTTTCAATGAATTCAAGGGAAGCTCTCCTAGCACCGGGATATTTTAATGAGTAAAATTCATCAAGATGAACAAAACCCTCTTGAACCAATTTTGGCCATATAAAATTCAGACTATCTATGTAACTTTGATAAAGATCGCAATCTATGACAGCAGCCATTATGTTTTTTATGTTGTGAGACTCTCGCATTGTCTCAGAAAATTCACCTTTAATTAGGACTATATTATCTAATTCTAAGTATGATATTTTTTTTTGTAATAATTCGAGGCTTGTATTTTCAAATTCTCCAGAAGAGGAAATTCTCTTAGTATTTTTTTCGAATGTTTTATGAGAGAAATCTTTCAAGAGCTTCTCGTTCAGTTTTACACTCTCAAAATGATCAGGATCTACTAAACCTTCATCAAATAGTCTTTCAAATTCTTGTAGCTTATCTTTTTCATGATAAGTTGGTGGGAATCCAGAATAAGTGTCAAAACCATAGACTTTCTTATTAGAACCTAAGTCTTTAAGCAGTTTTGCTATAGATATTAGTGAATGACCTCTGTAGACTCCGGCCTCAACGACATCACCATCTAACTTCATATGATTATTTCTTATAAATGTTACTAAATTCGAAAAAGAGCCTTTTTTATTGAAGTTATAGATACCCAACATATTGAAATGCCAGTCTTTGTCAAGATTTATCATTGAGGAAGATTATTTTATCTTATAGTAATCCAAGTACCAACTCGTAAAGTTCTCTATGCCCTCTTTAATGCCTATTTTGGGTTTAAAACCGGTCAAATTCTGCAAGAGGTTAGTGTCTGCAAAAGTTTCAGGAACATCGCCAGGTTGGAGAGGTAAATAATTTCTTTTTGCTTTCTTTTTTAAGTTTTTTTCTATTTCATCAATGAAGTCATTCAGCAGCACGGGGTTATTATTACCGATATTGAGAACTCTATAGGGCGATCTACTATCGGAAGAATTTGATTTCATTCCATCCCAGTTTTCATCATATTTAGGAGGTATCTCCATAACTCGCGCCACTCCTTCAACGATGTCATCAACATAGGTAAAATCTCGAGAATGATTTCCGCCATTAAATACGTCTATTGGCTTACCTTCTAAGATATTTTTGGTGAATAAGAAAAGCGCCATATCTGGTCTTCCCCATGGACCATAAACTGTAAAGAACCTTAAACCACTTGTTGGTAGCCCATAAAGATTACTATAACTATGAGCCATCAATTCATTGGCCTTTTTTGTAGCAGCATAAAATTGTAAAGGGTTACTTGCTTCATTTATTTCTTTGAAGGGCATATCCAAATTTCCTCCATATACACTGCTAGTGCTCGCATATACCAAATGTTTTATTTCAAACTCCCTGCAAACCTCAAGCAAATTTGTAAAACCTACTAAATTGCTTTGGACATAAGCATGTGGGTTAGAAATGCTATACCTTACACCAGCCTGAGCTGCTAAATTTATTACATAGTCGAATTGGTTAGACAAAAATATTTTTCTTAGATCTTCAAGGTCTACAAGGTCAACTTTATGAAATGAAAATTGATCTGTATTTTCCGCCATTAAATTTTCAACTCTGTCATTTTTTAAACTTATATCGTAATAATCATTTAGATTGTCTAAGCCAACTACATAGCGACCTTGGTTTAGGAAATATTTTGATAAATGAAAACCTATAAAACCTGCAGCTCCAGTAACGAGTATTTTCTTCATTACAAAATTGTAAATATTTTTGGTGTTGACAAAGGAAAAAAAAGGACAAAAAACCTTCGGAAAAAATTTCTCAAGGACTTTATTGGCACGAGAAACCTATCTTGTTCTTTAGGATTTACCAACATTGTAAATAGGTACTTCCTTAACGCTTTTAAAGATGAAATTATATTTTCTGAATTATCTCGATTGTAACCGTAATCAGAGATAGATTTTTTGAAAAGGTACTCAATCATATTTATTGAATTATTATCTATTTGTCCTCTCCATCTTTTTTCTATATTTTCTTTTGTATAAAAATCATCTGGGGGTCTTTCAGACAACTCGTCGACTGCAAGATAAGAACTTTCACCTAGCCATTCCTTGCCCAAAAATGTCTCTTCTAAACAACTCTCTTCATAATCCAAGTTGAGCCACTTACATAGGTTAGTCATTTGCCCTCGCAGGTCGTCATGCATTTCTTCGTTTACCATTACCCTAACTTTTCTCTCAGCAAAATCAGAATGCTTTTTGCAAAACCTTTCTAAATAGGTACCAACCAATATCCCTTTGTCGAAATCATAAGGATTCACAGACTTGTATCCTGCGTTCTCAACCTGTCTTTTCCAACTCCCCGCCAAGCCAGCTCTTGGATCACGCATCATAAGAACAAAATTCGAGTCAAATATATTTTTGTACTTTTCACTATGCCAGGAAACATGTTCTTGAGAAATAATCATCTTGATTGAATCTAAGGGCCTGTTATGTAATTTACAAAAAGCATAATTTACACCGAAGAAAAGAGCCTTTTCTAGATTGTCTTCTTCACATTGATCAATGTAATTTGTTAAATGTTTTTGAAAAATCTCAGTTTCTTGATGATCATTTAAGAATCTTCTACGAACAACTTTATAAGAAGGATCTTCCCAAATAAACTTTGAAAGATTTGATGCTAAGGTAGCTGATTTATTGAGTTCCAAGAGAGAGTGACCGCGCAGTTTTTTATAAAAATCAAGAGTTCTATAAAAACTATATGCGGGCATTAAAACAATCTGTGAATGTCCATCCAGCAAACTATGTAACCAATCTAAACCATTATGACCAAAACTACTCAATATAGTTACTGGTAGTCGATGAAACTTTTGAATTTCAAGGTTAGACATTGTAATAAGTTCTATAAATTTGAGTTTATTAGATCGGATGGAAGTGTATTCTTTAAATCATAGATTACGCTGTTTTTCAAAAGAATTTTACTAAGATCCGAATTCTTTATTTTTTTAAATTCTTTATGCTCTACCGCAAAAATGATTCCGTGGAATTTCTTTTTAAACTTCAAATTCTCACAAATCTTAATCCCATAATTTTTATAGGATTGTTCTGAGGAAACATTAGGATCATGAACTGTTACTGTTGCCCCATAATTTTGCAATGATTTTATCAAGTCTACTACCTTGGTATTTCTTATATCAGGACAATTTTCTTTAAATGTAATTCCCATAACCAATACTCTTGATGACTCAATTGGTATATTTTTATTCTTTAAAAGTTTAGTGAACATCTCTGCGATGTGTTTTCCCATGGAGTCATTAATATCTCGGCCGGATAGAATAACTTTAGGTTCATAACCAATAGATTGCGCCTTGTGGGTTAAGTAATAGGGATCTACTCCTATACAATGTCCACCCACCAGTCCAGGTCTAAAATCTAAAAAATTCCATTTAGTGTTAGCTGCTTCTAATACTTCTCTTGTATTTATTCCTAATTTGTTAAATATCAAAGATAATTCATTCATAAGAGCTATATTCAGATCTCTTTGCGTGTTCTCTATAACTTTTGCAGATTCAGCAACTTTGATAGAAGATGCTCTATGTGTTCCTGCCGAAATTATTGATTTGTAAAGTTTATCAATATGAGACGATGCTTTGGGCGAAGAACCACTTGTTATTTTTACTATATCAGTTAGTTTCTTCGTTTTATCTCCAGGATTTATTCTTTCGGGACTATAACCACAGTAAAAGTCTTTATTTAATTTCAATTGGGACTCTTTCTCTATAATGGGAATGCATACTTCCTCAGTACATCCGGGATAAACAGTAGACTCGTAAACAACGATACCCTCTTTCTTGATGAATCGCCCAACAAGCTTGGATGCATCCTTTAATGGTTTTAAATTTGGTTCATTTTTGATGTCGATAGGGGTTGGTACGGTAACTATGAAAATATCTATATCTTTGAGACATGCTTCTCTCGAATGAAATTCTAAATTTTTACATCCTTTAAGATCTTTTCTTGAAAGTTCTTTTGTTCTATCAAAGTGATTAATAAGCTCTTTTATGCGAGAGCTGTCTAAATCAAATCCGACAACCTTATATTTCTTTGAAAATTCTACAGCCAGAGGCAAGCCTACATAACCAAGGCCAATAATTGCTAGTTTCTTTTTCTTTAAATCCACTATTCTTCTAATTCGAACTTTTTATTAAATCTTCAGGGAATGGTGTCTTAGCAAAACCAACCATTATTCTCTTAAGATGAAAAGGATCATCTCCTTGATAATTTACACCATGAATTGCGGAAGGACAGCATTTTATTCCATTACTTATTAATGCATTAATTACCTCTTGGTTATAATGGTCGTGTTGCCCTTCAGGATACGAATAATGCTCTATTTTAATATTTAACTCGCTACTCAATTTATCAATAGAAGATTTTACGATTTTCTGCATTTCATCTACATCTAGTTTAGATAGAATCTCATGACTACTTGAATGGCCTCCAATAATTACATATTCATTTAGGCTCATCTCCTTTAGTTGTTGCCAGCTCATAACTTTGTAGTTATCGGAATTACTAGAGTCTGGTTTATGATCTGTTTGAGCAATTAACTGTTCTATTACTTTTTCCTTTAAGGAATTTTTTGACATTTTACAAAAGGATTTTATTTTTGTGAGTGCATTGATTTTATCCTCTGTATTTTTCAACTCAAAATTGTATTCCTTTTCCAGCATCATATTTATCGTTTTACTCTTAGCGTTATTAATACAGTCTTCTAACTTATCCACCCAAAACATCTTATTGCTTCCGATCATAGCCGAGGAAATGTAAAAAGTGGTTGGTATTTCAAGATTCTTTAAGATTGGAAAAGCCTTGGAATAATTATTTTCAAAACCATCATCAAATGTAATTGCAATAGCATTTTTAGGGAAAGACTTGTTATTTGAGAGAATATAAAATACTTCTTCCATGCTTAAAATGTTTGTGTTTCTTTTTAACCACTTCATTTGATCGAAGTATTCATCAACATCTAAATGTTTCCCAGAAATATTCTCTATACCTTTTGATTTAAAATCAGTAACCCCGTGATAAAGAATAATCGTTAGATGGGCATTATTCATTTTATATTTTTGCAGTAAGAAATAAATTTTTGATTTGCTTTTATCTTTTTATCTTTGTCCATAAAGGAATAATAGTCACCTAAAGTTTCTTGAGGAAAATGTTTTAAAGTTCCAAATTTATAATCATCTAATGCTTTTATTACTAGATCAGTTGCAATTAATGTTGTGTAGTATCTGATCATATAAGTTCTCATCGTTTTATTAATTTCTAAAATTCTCTGTCCTATGATATTTCCTGTATCTAAATCTGGCTCCACAAGGTGAAGGGTTGTTCCTAAATTAGCAAAATCATCATTCAATATCGCCCAAAGATCTGAATCCAGTCCTCTATATTTTTGTGGTATTCCTCTATGAATATTCATTAAATGATCCGAGAATTGACCGATTACGTTAGTGCTCAACTTACCAGTTCCAAATACGACTCCAATATTTGGCTGTCTTGAATTAAGTTTAAATACAGCCTCTTTGCTATTAAGAGATTCAAAGAAGAAAGAATCAACATCTATCAAAGTATCTGGACAATTTTTGAAAAATTCTTTTCTCTCAAACTTAATCTCTTCCGCTTCAAATGGAGATGAGTTATCAAATTTGGGTTTCAAAGATTTTGTTTCGTAGAAAACAGAATCTATCTTATGTTTTTCATTAATTTTATTTAGAAAATATCTATGATGAGGAGTGTCACTAGTCAATACAGATAAATTCAATTTAAATACCTAAATTTATAAGTTTATATAATTCTTTACCGTGTCCTACTAAGGAAGAAAATTCTTCAGGTGTGACGCTTAATGCATGGTCCCTTATAGTTGTATCTGACTTGTCAAGGGTAAAATGCTTTTCAATAATTCTTGCACCTCGAGATATCGCTAAAAGGGATGACTCTATACCTATAGTATGGTCAGAGTAGCCAGAAAAATGACTATTACTAAAGCTCTCAGGAAAGCCTTTCAGATCTTTAGGTAAACATGGATACTTAGAAACACACCAAAGGTAATTTATATTATCAGCCACTCCAAACGGAAGGTCGTCTCCTTCCCACATTCCCAAAGATATAATTATCTGTGCATCTTCTTTAATTATATCTTTGACGAGATTTGGATCGTCAATAACAGTTCTTGAAGCTATCTTTATAGTTTTAAAATTATAAGGCTTCGCCATTTCAAATGCCTCTCTGGTAAAAATTGAAAACATGGGCTCAACATCCATAAAGTGGCAATAATCAACCATGCTTCGCAATCTCTCTGGGTCTATTTCATTCATCTCACCAGGAGCACCTCTCCATCCTAGTTGAAATTTAACAATATCAGCACCTGCCCGAGAGGCCTGTCTAATCAATTCATAAGTTAAGTCTAAATTTCCATTATGATTCAAACCACATTCAGCAATAAATATCATATTATTCCCCATGTTCGTTAGTTAATTGTTCATCAAAGTCTTTGAGAAGCTCAGATTTAGTGCGATTATTAGCATGATCTCTATATTTATAAAGAGGAAGCTCAAGATGACCAATTTGAAATTTTTTCTCAAATCTTCTTCTCAAATCGTGCCCCTCCCTCATTTTATAATCCTCGTTGTAAAGACCTATATCAAATAAACACTCTCTCCTGAACATTACACCACAGGCTATTTCATTAATTGCTCCATTCTCTCTCGAAATAACCTCTTCGTTCTCATCCACTTTCAGATAATCAACACAGACAGCTTGATAGTATCTGTTGTAATCTAAAAAAAACTTCATATGATAAAGAAACGAACGTTGAACATAATCGTCCGAATCAACTCTAACAATATATCTACCACTCGAAACTTTCATAGCTTTATTTATAGAGCTAGGTAAACCAATGTTTTCTTCATTGCTTATTATTGTCAGATTTTTTTCTAGTTTAAATTTTCCTAAGACTTCTGACGTAGAGTCTTGACTAAAGTCATCTACAAGTATTATCTCAAAATCGTCATGAGATATATTTTCTTGGTTAAGTATGCTTCTAAGGCACCTTTCAATCCATTTATCATGATTATGGGTACAAACTATTACTGAAACTGATTTAGCTGTCATAACCTTTATCAAAATATTTTTTTAATTCTTCAATTGCATAAAGAGCAGCCTTACCTTCCGAATCGATAGATAAACCCGCGATGTGAGGAGTAATTATCAAATTGTCGTTTTTTTTAGCATAATTTATCAATGGACTTGATTTTATATCAACTGAAATTTCGTTTCTTATAACATCTACACCAGCAGCTTTGATTATGCCTGATTCTAAGGCTTCAATTAGAGCAAACTCATCAATTATTTCACCTCGCGATATATTTATAAAAAAGCAACCTTGCTTCATCTTGTTAAACCAAGAACGGTCTACAAGATTATCTGTTGATTCATCTAAATGAATTGCTATCAAGATAATATCGGAGTTCGATAGCACCTTATCGTGAGAATCAGCTTGAACATATGAAGAAGGAATTTTGACGTATGGATCATAAGCTATTATCTTCATACCCATTGCTGAAGCATATTTTGCAACATTAGATCCGATTCTTCCGTACCCGATTAATCCGAGAGTCTTATCTTTTAATTCTATACTACGATATTCGTCTTCTGCCTCTCTCCATTTATAACCCAAAGCTCCTAGATACGCCTTAGGGAGGTTTCTTACGACTGACAGAATCAAGGTGAAAGCAAATTCTGAAGATGCATAAATTTCATTCACAAAATCTGTTCCTCTCAAAGATGCTACTTTGATGTTTTGTGCTTTGCAGTCATCCTTATTGATATGATTACTTCCGGTTGAGGGAGTAACCAATATTTCTAAACCTCTGGCTTCAGCCAATATCTCTCGATCTATTATGTATTTAGGTGTGGGACTACAAATCCATGCTTTGACATTGTATTCACGAAATATCTCCAAAACTTGCTCTTTAGAAGCTAAAGGCAAAAAAATACAAGAATATATTCCTTTTAAAATCTGTTTTACATCTGGACGGAACTCTAGTGAAGTAGTTATTAGTACAAGAGGTTTTTTATTAACTTTGTGAAATTCAATCGAATTTTCAAGATATTCCCAAGGGTTATTATTACAGTCTCCATTCTTTATTTTGAATTCAACTATTTTTAGATCCTCAAGCTCATCAATATTTGAGGACTTTTCCTCTTTCATAACATAGGCAAGACTCTCCGATCCATGTCTACTTTTCTGATCAATCAAGACATTTCTCTTCATGGCGTAAATTGCACCATTTCTTATGTAAGCTGGTGGATCAAGGTCTTGTCTTCTGGAATTTTGACCTGGTTCAGGGTATTCTTTTGTGAAATCATTAATCCTTTGATTTATCAATTTCTTTAACCTAACAGGATGTTTCTCACCTGTAGGAGTCATACTTATTACTGAATCACAATTACTTTCTATCAAAAGCTCTAAAGCTTTATCAATGTCATCATTATCTCTCAGAGGAGATACACATGGTAGCTCAACAACAAAATCAAAAGTTTCTTTTAATACTTTTTCGGTCTCTAAAACGGCATGATGTAGAGAGTCTACAGACAGCACTTTATCTCCAGCAAGGTGATCCGGTCTCATGAAGGGTACCTTGGCGCCAAAATTTCTCGCGACATCTGCGATATCATGATCATCAGTTGAAACAACTAATTCTGAAATAAGTTTTGACTTTCTGGCAGCAGCTATAGTGTAAGAAATTAAAGGATATCCGTTTATAGGATAAATATTTTTTTTTGGAATACCTTTTGAACCTCCCCTAGCTTGTATAATTGCAAGAATTTTCATAATTATTCCTCAGAAGAAATATTTTTAAAGATTTCACTATTGTTGGATAGCTCAACATAAGTCCCTGATTCAACTATCTTTCCCTTATCTAGAATATAAATGATGTCACAATTTTTTATTGTTGAAAGCCTATGAGCAACCATAATTATTGTTTTTTCTTTGGAGAGATTTTCTATAGCTTCCATAACGCCCTTTTCGGTTTTACCATCAAGAGAGCTTGTTGCTTCATCCATTACAAGGATTTCAGGATTATTATATAAAGCACGAGCAATTCCTATTCTTTGCCTTTGGCCTCCACTTAATTTCACTCCATTTTCTCCAACTTTAGTTTTAAGTTTTTCAGGTAATGAATTCAAGAAATCTGTCAAGTTCGCAACTTCGCAAGCTCGCAAAACTCTTTCCACATCAATTTCTTCTTCGTGCAAACCAAAAGCTATATTAGATTCAATTGTTCCATCAATTAAAAAAATATATTGTGGTACATATCCTATGTTGCTTTGCCAGGATCGTATATTTGTATCATTAAGTGACGTATTGTCTACAAAGATCTCTCCTTCGTAATCACTAAGCAAGCCCAACAAGATATCAATTAAAGTGGTTTTACCAGATCCCGTAAGCCCAATTAACCCAATAGATTTATTTTTTTGAATATTTAAATTCAGAGAATCCAAAATTTTTGTATCGTTCTCAGAATATGAAAAAGAAAGATTCTTTACTTCAATGCCTTTAGTAAATCTAAAACGCGAGTGCAGTTGATCGTCTATAACCTGTCTTTTCTCATCCAGCTCTTCAAGATCGTCTAGGATTATCCTAAAAGCAGGATAATTGTACTTTATCATTGACCTAGCAGAATATACATTTTGAATTGCAGGTAATAGTCTGTAGCCTGCAAGAGCATATAAAGAGAGTATTGGCACTACTTCACTGCCTGCCATATCTCTTTGTAAAAGATATAACACCAATAAAATAATGCCGCCAAATGATAAAGTCTCTAAAAGATATCTAGGCAAAATAGCTATCACAAGGCCCTGAGCGGAGTAACGTGCATTATCAATGGAAGGTTGTCGAAATCTGTTTATAAAAATTTTTTCTAACGCATGGAGCTTAATTTCTTTAATTCCAAGCATTGATTCTTCAACTGTTCTAAATCTATCAAAAGTTGCTAAAGATTGCTTCAAACCTATCTTGTCTAAATAACTATTAGTTAGAACTGAAAAGATCAAATAAGCACCTCCAATGACAGCTAGGGTCGATAGAGCCACCATCGGATTTACAAAAACCAATAAACAAAGTACGACTATGGCTACTATTGATTTCGAAATAGCTTGAAGAGCCTGAAGAACTACTCCCTTAACTATCCTGTCAATCTCTGCAAGAATATTCTTTCCTAGATCTGAAGTATTACGATCGAGAAAAAATGAATATTCGCTATTAAGGTAATGTCTTAGTAATCTCATTGAGAGTCGGTGACCTTGCATCTTGGAAAAATAAGTAATAGCCCAGTACATACCTGCACTTGTAGCATTAGACAAAGCAAGTAAAACTAAAACTAATATTCCAAGATGGAAAAGAAAAGTTTCTTGAGAAGAATAATCAAGTGATTCAAATACTCTGAATAAATATTGATTTGACTCTATTATAGAGGGATCTAACACTACTGACATGAATGGCAATATTGAAGCGATGCCTATAACCTCAAGCATGGCCATGATAATTGATCCGATTAATAAAAAAATTATATAACCAGCTTCTTTTTGGTTGAAAATCCGAAGAAATTTATCCACCACAATAATACACTAAAGAGGCTAAGTCTTAATGATGCGCGAGTTTTTGAAAAAATAGCTGTAAGTGATGACAAAAATACAGGAGAATAAAGCACCTAAGATAAGTCCTAAAATTGTAATTTGAAGTCTCTTTGGAGAGCTTGGTTTGATCGGAGTTATTGCTGGGTCTAACACTTTGAAAACATATTCTTTTTTTACATTAGCCATCATGATATTTTTCGTCTGCTCCTCCACTTGTTTAAATAAAACGCTCTCTATTTCTTTGACACTATTTTCAGCTAACTGATCTTTTAGAAAACGTATATTTTCCTCATATTCTTTTATGGCTAGAGCTTGCATATGGCTATTTAATTCCCTTATCAACAAATTAGCCCAGGAAGAGGCCAAAGATGGATCAATCCAGTTTATTGACATATAGTAAATATCTTGAGAGCTTTTAAAAGATAGTATGTCTCGAAGGGAATTGGCTATATCTTCTTCACTAATAAACTCTACCCATTCGTTTGTTTCTTGATTCCATAAGCCAGCAAGTAAATCGTTTTGAAGTTTGTATTTATATATGAAATTTACTAAAAAGCTTCTAGAGTTCAGGACCGCTAGGGCAATCTGAGTTTGGTTTGGGCCTTTTGACATAGAAACTCCTGCGAATGACGCCAAACCCCCTAGAGAAGAGAGATTAGAGGTAGAAGATGTTTCGGTTGGAATTACTACTATTTCTGACTCATATTCGTCAGGCAAATTCATAGAATAGATTCCGAATAATATGGAAGCAAATATCGAGAAGATTATTATAAATACTTTATTTTTGTATAAGAACTTTATAATCTCAATGACATTAATTTCATGTTCTTGTGATATCTTTAATTTAGATTCAGTCAATTTACTCTTTTAACCTCCTTAGGAATTGGTGCCCGGGGCCGGACTCGAACCGGCACGAAGTTTCCTTCGAGGGATTTTAAGTCCCTTGTGTCTACCAATTCCACCACCCGGGCAACGAGCTTATCCGCATTCTACTCTATTTTAAAACCAATCATAACAAATTGGAGGCTGAGGTCGGAATCGAACCGGCGTAGACGGATTTGCAATCCGCTGCATAACCACTTTGCTACTCAGCCCTGAGAACATTTTATGTATCTTGCAAT
>MDTG01196275.1_pt1 | contig 43316 bp, 44 predicted proteins | sample 811421 | NCBI WGS metagenome assembly MDTG01 (sample SAMN05326645, study PRJNA326480) | marine metagenome | isolation source: seawater | place: Pacific Ocean: South East | collected 2011 | reverse complement strand
TTAGGCGTGCCGCCAGCGTACGTTCTGAGCCATGATCAAACTCTCAAGTTTAAAAACGGCGCACACTAGCTTCATATAAATCTAAGAATAAATTTATATGTGTTGAAGTGTGTACGACAAATTTTGGTAACCTTAACCGTCCACACTTCTCTTCTTTAAATCTCACTTTTAAAATATCTAATTAGGTAAAACCTAATAAACAATAATTTTTATTGTTTGGGAAAATTGCTTATAGTACAATTATCCATTAAATCAAGAATTATGATTAAAAAAATCAGAAAAAAAACCACAAAATTAGGCATTTCAGAACCAATTGAAAGGTGATTAATCACTGACACAAGCAAATGAAATATATACAACTTAAAATTGTTAATACTATCAAAAAAAACGTAGAAATTTCACTTTTAGCATTATTATTATTTATTTCAGTGTTCATTACACAAATATACAATTCTAACAATAAAAAAATTGAAAATGAAACACTGAATATTTTAAATAATTCTTATTTTAAAAGTACTTTAGCTCATCTATTTAAAAATTTAAGACCTAGATATGAAGATTTAAATTATACTGTTAAATCAAATGATAGCATAATATCAATTTTGAAGAATTTATCAGTAGATGATAATGATATAAATAAAATCTCTAAAATTTTAAATATTACAAAATCAACAAGTTTAAAAACAGGTCAAAAATTATCTTTAACGCTAGACAACTCAAAATCAAAAAAAAAAGTTGTTAGTTTACTAATACCTACTTCTAAAACAAGACAAATAAAAGTTTCAAAAAATCTTAAAACAAATAATTTTGATAAAAAAGATATTGTTACAAACTTAAAAAAGTTAATTGTACTTAAGGAGGGTGTGATTAAATCAAGCTTATACAAAAGCGCGACACAACAGAAAATAAGCTCAAATGTTATAATTGAATTTGCAAGACTCTATGGATTTCAAATCGATTTTCAAAGAGACATTAGGAAAAATGATTCATTTCAAATTGTATATGAAAGTTTTGTTGATGAAAATGGTAAGGAGTTTGAGAATGGTGAAATATTGTATGCAAATTTAATTTTAACAGGTAAATCAAATCAATTGTACTATTATCCTAAAAAAAGATTTTTAGGCCATTACGATGAGAATGGCAAAAGTATAAAGAAAGCTTTGATGAAGACCCCCATAAATGGCGCAAGATTATCATCATCTTTTGGAATGAGAAAGCATCCAATACTAGGATTTAATAAAATGCACAAGGGAACTGATTTTGCTGCACCTGAAGGCACTCCTATTATGGCATCTGGTGATGGTGTGATTATAAAAGCAGGATGGTGTGGAGGAGGTGGAAATTGCATAAAAATAAAACACAATACTACTTATCAAACTGTTTACGCCCATATGAAAAATTTTTCAAAACTTGCAATACCAGGATCAAGAATAAAACAAGGGCAGGTTATTGGATATGTGGGCTCTACAGGCATGTCTACTGGTCCTCATTTACATTACGAGGTAATTGAAAATGGGAAAAAAATAAATTCACAAAAACTTAGGTTGCCGCCAGGTAGAGCGCTAGAGGGTACTAATAGAAAACAGTTTGAGATTGTAAGAATAAAATTAGATGTAATGAAATCAGATTTAATTGTTAAAAATTATTAAATCTTAACTGGAAACGCTCGGCATTTTTTCTTTGAGTTTTTCTTTTTGCTCTAATGAAATTCTCAAAAAATGATCTGCATATTGATAATAATTTTCTGAAAGTATTTTATCACCATTAGATAGGGCCTCCCTTGCAAGCTCATTATACTTAAAGATTAATTTTTCAACATTTCCGTTGTTTCTATTGTGTTTTCTTCTGTATCCGTTTTCTCTATTACCGAAATCTGTATTCAGACGATTAATCTCATTTCCTCTTTTAAATGGTCTATCGATAGATCCTCTATTTCTGTTTCTTTTTTGATTGTTTCTGAATGGTCTCATTTAACTTAAATTAACTTAGTTGATGTTATGCATCTATCGTATTTCATAAGATCTTTTGTAATATTGTTTATAAAAAAGTTGTTTTTTTTTAAGAAATCAATCACTTTGTATTTTTGATCAAATCCAATTTCAACTATTAATTTTCCATTTATTTTTAATATTTTTGAAGACTTTAATATAACTTTCTTTATTATTTCAAGTCCATTAGAACCTCCGTTTAAAGCATCATGTGGTTCGTGCGCACTAACGTCCAAATATTTAACTTTATGCTTATCAATATATGGAGGATTACTAATAACCAAATCATATGTATCGGAATTATAATTGTCAACATCTGATTTGATAAATTTCACTCTATTTTTAATATGGTGCAAATTTGCATTAAATTTTGCTATTTTTATGGCTTTTTTAGATTTGTCTATTCCTGTGGCTGAACATAATTTTCGTTCTTTTAAAACTGATAAAATCAAACATCCTGAACCAGTGCCAATCTCTAGTAGTCTTTTTTTTTGATTTTTTGAAATTATTTTTAAAGTTTCTTCAACAAGGTGCTCTGTTTCTGGTCTTGGAATTAAAACATTGTTATTTACATAAAATTCATTTCTCCAAAACTCTTTTTTATTGATAATATATGCGATGGGTTCCTTTTTTTTTCTTCTTTTGATAAATTCTAAGAATTTTTGGAAATCCTTAATATTTATGGTTTGATTTAAATTTAAGATTATTTTTTCCTTGGAAATATTTAAACTATTAGATAATAAAATTTCAGTATCAAGCCTGTAAGTTTCTATATTGCTTTGTTTTAAAATTTTATAACCAGTATTTAATGTTTCTATCAAGTTCATTTTTCTAGATTTTTTAATTCTTGTTCTTGTGCATGTAAGCTAAGGTTTTCTATTATCTCATCAAATATTTCTCCCTCCATGAACTCATCAAGTTTATGTAATGTTAAATTTATCCTGTGGTCTGTCACTCTTCCTTGGGGAAAATTATATGTTCTTATTCTTTCAGATCTATCACCTGTCCCAATTTTGTTTTTTCGGTCCAGTGATCTAGCTTGATCTCTTTTTTGTCTCTCTAATTCGTAAATTCGTGACCTTAAGATTTTCAAGCCTTTTTCTTTGTTTCTTATCTGCGATTTTTCATCCTGTTGGCTCACTACTATACCTGAAGGAATATGTGTAATTCTAACAGCTGAGTCGGTGGTGTTAACACTTTGCCCGCCAGGTCCACTGCTTCTGAAAACATCAACTCTCAGATCTTTGTCTTCGATTTTAACATCAACTTCTTCTGCCTCAGGCAACACCGCAACTGTGGCTGCTGATGTATGGACCCTTCCTTGTGTTTCGGTATCTGGAACTCTTTGCACCCTGTGAACACCGCTTTCAAATTTTAAAGATGAATAGATATTTTTTCCTTTTATTGAAGCTATAACTTCTTTTAATCCACCAGCGTCACTTTTAGAAATACTAATTAATTCCAATGTCCATTTTTTTTTGCTACTTACCTTTTCGTACATTTTGTACAAATCACTCGCAAATAAGCTTGCTTCTAAACCGCCAGTGCCAGCCCTTATTTCAATTATAGCATTTTTTGTGTCAGCATCGTCTTTTGGTAGAAGAAAAAATTTCAATTTTTTTTCATAAATGTTTTTTTTTTTATACAATTCGTTTAACTCTAACTTAGCAAGGTCTTTCATCTCGTTATTATTTTTTTCATCTTCTAGAATTTTTTCTAAATCAGTCTTTATTCGCTCGAAATCCAGATATTGTTTTGCAAAAACTAATACCTCATTCAAATCTGAATATTCTTTTGAAATTTTTGCAAATTTTTTTCTGTCAACTTGGTTTGATGATAGTTGTTTTTCCAATATCTTGTGTTTAGAGATTATTTCTCTCACTTTTTCCAACGGTATCATTAATTTATTTGTTATTTTTAATTTCTAATTCTTTTTTTTCAATCAAACTAACTACACGAGATATAATTTCCTCGTTACTAATTTTTTTATTTTGAAGGCCATTTATATATAGCATACTATTACCTTGACCTCCCCCTGTAATACCAATATCTGTGTAAGCAGCTTCACCAGGTCCATTAACTACACATCCTATAATTGATAACGTTAACGGTGTTTTAATATGAGAAAGTTTTTCCTCGAGTTTTTTTACTATTTCTATAACCTCAAACCCTTGTCTCGCACAAGATGGGCAAGATATAATTTTCACACCTCTGTGTCGCAAGTTTAAAGATTTTAGTATTTCATTTCCTATTTTAATTTCCTTTACAGGATCATCTGAAAGCGAGACTCTTATTGTGTCTCCAATACCCTCATGCAACAACATTCCCAGTCCAATTGAGGATTTGACACTTCCGGGCACAAAACTACCAGACTCTGTGATACCCAAATGCAAAGGATAATCTGTCTTTTTTGATAACAGTCTATAAGCAGCTACAGATAAAAAGACATCAGACGACTTTACGCTTATTTTAATATTTTCAAAATTATTATCCTCGATTAATTTTATGTTTCTTAGCGCGCTGTCAACCAATGCCTCAGGACATGGTTCTTTATACTTTTCTAAAATATCTTTTTCCAAAGATCCTGCATTGACACCTATCCTCACAGAGCAATCATTATATTTAGCTGATTTTATAACTTCACTTAACTTTGTTTTGTCACCTATATTCCCTGGATTTATTCTTAAACACTTAGCCCCATTATCTGCGGCCTCTAAAGCTCTTTTGTAGTGAAAATGTATATCAGCCACAATTGGAACTGTTACGTTTTTAATTATTTCTTTCAAAGCTATTGTTGAAGCTTTGTCTGGACAAGAAACTCTAACTATATCGGCCCCTTCGTTTGTTAAATCACATATTTGCCTAATTGTATTTTTGACATCAGTAGTTAGAGTATTAGTCATTGACTGAACAGTTATTGGATTATCACCGCCAATTTTTACATTACCAACATTAATTACTTTTGTTTTTTTTCTATTTATATCTCTAAAAGGTCTTAAGCTCATAATTATCTGTTTAAATTAAATTCTTTGTGAAGTATTTCAACTGATTTTTTAAGATTTAATTTACTAATCAGAACAGATATTTTGATTTCTGATGTTGAAATCACTTCAATATTAATTTTTTTCTTAGCTAAAGCTTGAAACATCCTAAAAGTTATACCTGGGGTGGTAATCATACCTACCCCTACTATAGATACTTTTGAGACATTATCGTTAATTATTAATTTTTTATATTTGACTAATCTATTATTTTGTATCAGTTTTTTTGTTTTACTTAAATCATCCGATTTTATTGTAAAAGTTAAATCTGTTTCTTTCCCACTTGAGGAAATATTTTGCACAACCATATCTACATTTATAGAATTCAAGTAAAGAGGTTTAAAAATAGAAGCCGCTACGCCTGGTCTATCTTTAATACCTATTAACGTAATTTTTGAGTCATTTTTAGTAAATGAAATACCTCTTATTACATTATTGTTATACACATTTTTTTTTTTTGTTATAGTAGTACCAGTTTTTTTCTTGAAGGATGATCTCACATCAATATCTATTCTATTTAATCGAGCATCCTGAATAGATGCTGGCTGCATAACTTTTGATCCTAGTGATGACATTTCTAACATCTCTTCGTATGAAATTTTTTTAATTTTTTTGGCTGATTTTAATAAATTTGGATCAGTTGTAAAAACACCTTCTACATCTGTATAAACTATACATTGAAACGCTTTGAAAAACTTTGCACACATGATTGCACTTGCATCCGTTCCACCTCTTTCTAGTGTGGTTAATCTATTTTGATAATTTATACCTTGAAAACCTGCTATTATAGGTGTTCCCCCTTTTTTTAAATATTTGAAAATTTTAGATCTTTCTATTTTTGTAATTCTAGAGGAGCCGTGTTTTCCCTCAGTTAAGATTGGAATTTGCCATGCCAACCAAGATCTAGCTGAATAACCCATATCATTTAATTTACCAGCAATTAATGCGCTTGATATTTGTTCTCCCGTTGATAATAGCACATCTCTTTCACTATCTGGGAAGTTATTTGATATTTTTTCTGATTTTTGTAACAGATCATTGGTAACTCCGCTCATTGCTGAGGTTACTACAATCACTTTATATTTTTTTTTAATGTAAGAAATAATAATTTTGGTGACTTTTTTAATTCTATCTAAGTTTCCAACAGATGTACCACCGAATTTTAAAACAATTATTTTCATTGATAATTATAATTTAGTTTTTATATTAGGATAAAATACATCTTATTTACAAAGTCAACAACCAATGAAAAATATTACAATTAATAAAAAGGAGATAGATAAATTTTCTAAACTAGCCTCAGAATGGTGGAATCCTAATGGGAAATTTAAACCTTTGCATAAGTTTAATCCTGTAAGATTAAAGTATATTAAAAAAGATATCTTAGTAAACATAGCACGAAAAAATAAAACTAAACCACTTAAAAATATAAAGATATTAGACATAGGGTGTGGTGGTGGTTTGTTGTGTGAACCTTTGACAAGATTGGGTGCAAAAGTTGTTGGCATCGATGCATCTGAAAAAAACATAAAAATTGCTAAAATTCACGCAAAAGAAAATAACTTAAAAATAGATTATTTTTGTGCATCTCCTGAAAATTTCAAAACCAACTATAAATTTGACGTTGTACTAAATATGGAAATTGTTGAACATGTTAACAATGTAGACTTATTTATAAAAGAAAGTTCAAAATTTTTAAAAAAAAACGGTAAAATGTTTATTGCAACTTTAAATAAAACTTTAAAATCGTTTGTTTTTGCAATTATAGGTGCAGAATATTTTTTAAGGTGGTTGCCAATAGGTACTCATGATTGGAACATGTTTGTAAATCCAATAAATCTCGAGAAAATTTGTCGTAAAAAAGGATTAGTGTTAGAAGATATAAATGGTGTAGTTTATAATTTAATTACAACAGAATGGGAAATTTCTAAGGATACATCCGTAAACTATATAGCAAAATTTAAAAAATATTAATTATCTTTTTTATCAATCCAAGGAAACATGTAGGTGTCGATACCCTCCTCTTTCAGTTCCTTAATTTCCTTATAAGTAGCACTTCCATATATGCCTTTTTCATTTTTTTTATCACTGTAATGCAATGATCTAGCTTTATAAGAAAAGTTCTCTCCAACATTTTCAAAATTTTTTTTAACAAATTTTTGAAATTCGATAATTTTTTTCATTATATGTTTATCTTTGTTAGAATACTTTGATTTTAATTTCTTACCTTTTGTGTTTATCACATTAGGAGCCATTAAAGTTTTTTGTATTTTTTTTGAGTTACAGAAATGACAGCTTAAATACTTTCTTTTTTTAAGTTTCTCAAACTCACACGAAGAAGCAAACCAACTATCAAAAGTATTACTACATTTTAAACAACTTAATTTATATTTAATCATAAAAATTAACTTCTATAATCAGAATTTATTTCTATATATTTTTTAGTTAAATCCATAGTGTAGCAAGTAAATTTTTTATTTCCTGTATTTAATTCAATATAAATGTTTATAGATTTATTTTTCATATATTCTCGCAAAACTTGTTCTGAAAAATTTTTTACTAATTGTCCTCTTTCCAAGATTTTATTATTTCCAAAAGTTAAGTTAAGTTTATCTATATTAAAATCAATATCATTTTTACCAATAGCCATAATTATTCTTCCCCAGTTAGGGTCTTCGCCTGCGATTGCAGTCTTAACGAGGTAAGAATTGGCAACTGAAAAACCAATTTTTTTTGCATCCTCCTCATTCTTGCATTTTAAAACATCAATTTGAATAAACTTTGAAGCTCCCTCTCCATCCCCCACAACTCTTTTTGCTAAATTTAACAAAACATTATTTAAAGCTCGATCAAAATCTTTTAATTTATTATTATTAGAGTCCTTAATTGAAATATTTTTAGCTGAACCTGTTGAAAATATAGAAATCATATCATTTGTGCTTGTGTCACCATCACAAGTTATAGCGTTAAATGTATTGTTTATATTTTTTTTTAAGATCTTTTTTAATATATTTGAAGACAAATCTGCATCTGTAAAAATGTATGCTAATGTAGTACCCATATTAGGATAGATCATTCCAGAGCCTTTGGCTAGACCATATATTTTAATATTTGTTCTTCCAATTTTACACTCTTCCATAGTAAGTTTTGCTTTTAGATCGGTTGTTAAAATACTCATTCCAGCTTTTAACCACAAATATTTATTTTGGGTGTATTTTATCTTATTAACTAAATCTTTAATCGATGATTTTATTTTATTGAGAGGAAAGGTTTCTCCAATTGTTCCAGTACAGCCAAAAATTATCTCACTAGCTTTTACTTTCTGTGGTTTATCCTCATCTAATCTTTGTTTTTCTGTTAATCGCTCTGATGCTTCTTTTGCAATTTCTTCCAAAGAACTGTACCCCTTTGCGCCAGTTAAACAATTCGCGTTCCGTGAATTAACGATTAAGGCTTTAATTTTTTTGCTTTTAATATTTTTATTCCATCTTATATTTTCTGAAATTACTTTAGATTTTGTATAAACAGATGCGTACTCAGCACCATTTCTAAAATAGAACATCGCCAGATCATCTCTGTTATTTTTATATAAATTTGCTGATGTTACAGATATTGACATACCCTCAATATGATCAAGATCCTGAAAGTCAGCCATTTTTGACTTTTCTTTTTTAGATGTCAAGAAATTGCTTATATTTATACCCATAGTATTTAAAAAATTAAGTTTATAACTATATAATTATTCAAATATTAATTATATATGAAAATTTTATAAATGTTAAATCCTCTAAAATTTATTAACAAATTATTTAAAAGCAATAATCAACTTGAAATTGACGACATTAGGCCAACTTTAAATAAAGTCAATGATCTAGAAAATGATTTTACCAAATTGCACGATAATGATTTTCCTAAAAGAACAGAAGTATTAAAATCACAAATAAACAAAGGTGTTCCTTTAGAAAATTTAATTCCTGAAGCTTTTGCATTAGTACGTGAGGCATCAAAAAGAAAAAGGGGAGAAAGACATTACGATGTACAAATACTAGGTGGAATTGTTCTTCATCATGGTAAAATTTCAGAGATGAAAACTGGAGAGGGAAAAACTATTACCATTGCTCTTGCTGCATATTTAAACTCCTTGACTGGAAATGGTGTTCACATAGTAACCGTTAACGACTATTTAGCAAAAAGAGATTGTGAGGATATGTCTAAAATTTATAATTTTTTAGGTGTATCCTGTGGCTATATAAACAATCATCAAAATGAAGAACAAAGACAAAAAAATTACAATTGTGACATCACTTACGCGACAAATAGTGAATTGGGTTTTGATTATCTTAAAGACAATATGAAAGGATCTTTAAATGAAATCTTACAAAAAAAACATAGTTTTGCAATTGTTGACGAAATAGATTCTTGTTTAATTGATGAAGCAAGGACGCCACTTGTAATATCTGGACAAGCTGAAGACTTCAGCGACAAATATAAATCTATAAACAGATTAATTAGAAAATTACATTCTGATGATTACGAAATTGATGAAAAAGATAAGTTAGTTACATTAACAAATAAAGGAATAGATAACGTTGAGGTCATACTAAATGAAATGGGAATTTTAAAAAATAAAAATTTTTATGATCCATCAAATTTAAATATCGTACATCATGTAAATCAGGCGTTAAAAGCAAATTTTCTTTTTAAAAAGGATAAAGATTATGTAGTCGAAAACAGACAAATAAAAATTGTAGATGAACTTTCAGGTAGAATACTGGGTGGAAGAAGATATGGGGACGGTTTACACCAGGCCATTGAGGCCAAAGAGGGGGTAAAGATTCAAATAGAAAACCAGACCCTTGCATCTATTACCTATCAGAATTATTTTAAAATGTATGACAAATTAGCTGGGTGTACTGGAACAGCATTAACAGAGAGTCAAGAATTCTTTGAAATATATAATTTGAAAGTTGTTGAAATACCAACGAACAGAAAAATGATAAGAAAAGATTTGAATGATAAAATTTTCAGAACACAAGCTGAAAAACAGCATGCGATTGTAAACAATATAGTTGAATGTAATAAAAAAGGACAACCGGTGTTGGTGTTTACATCAAGTGTCGACCAATCAGAAATTTATTCAGGTTTATTAAAAAAAATTGGAATAAATCACTCTGTTTTAAATGCTAAAAATCATGAAACTGAAGCTGATGTAATTGCAAATGCAGGTAAACTTAATTCTGTGATTATAACAACTAGTATTTCAGGAAGAGGGGTTGATATACAACTTGGTGGAAAAAAAAATTTAGATAAAACTAAAGAGCACAAAGTCACCAATGATGAAAAAATAAAAGTTAAGTCCCTAGGAGGTTTATTTGTAATTGGCACTGAAAGAATGGAGTCAAGAAGGGTAGACAATCAAGCAAGGGGTAGATCTGGAAGGCAAGGTGATGAAGGTAGTTCAATATTTTATGTTAGTTTAGAGGACGACTTAATGAGAATATTTGGTTCCGAATCAATCAATAACATTTTAGAAAAGCTGGGTTTAAAAGATGGAGAAAGTATAGATCATCCATGGATTAATAAAGCTCTAGAAAGAGCACAGCAAAAAGTTGAGGCAAGAAATTTTGACATAAGAAGATCGCTTTTAAAATTTGATAATGTATTAAACGATCAAAGGAAAGTAATTTTTAGTCAAAGGAAAGAGGTATTGAAAACTAACAAAATATTTAATTTTATTGACAAATTGTTGGAGGATGAAATTAATTATTTATTTAAATTAAAAAAACCATCTTCAGAGTATCTAAATAACAAAATTTTAAAGAATAAAATCCAGTCTTTACTTCAAAGCAGCGATGATGAATACATAGATAAAGTTTTATCTGAAAATATAGAGGAAATTCAGAAAATAATTTTTGCAAAATTTGTCGAAAAAAGGGAGCAAAGAGAAATTTACATAACTAAAAAGGGAAATGAGGATTTAGAAAAAAGAATATTTTTACAAACAATCGACCTTAATTGGAAAAACCATGTTCAATATCTGGAACAATTAAGACAAGTAATTGGTTTGAGATCCTATGGTCAAAGAGACCCTCTTGTGGAATATAAAAAAGAGACTTTTGAACTGTTTGAAAACTTGTTAGACAAAATTAGACAGGATACTATTTTAATACTTTTAAACTTAAAAATTGTAGATGAAAAACAAGCGAAAGATTTGAAAAGTAAAAGAAAAAAATAGTTTACATATAAATAATCGAAAATAAAATAATAAAACTAACTAAACTTATAATTAAATATTTATTTCTTTTTATTAAAGACTTGCTATATTTCATCAAATTTTCTGTAGTGTTTGTAAATAATTTATCTGAGGACAAAGTATTGTCTGAAAGACCTTTGTCTCTTCCAATATTTAAAAATTTATTTTTTTTTTCTCTAATTACTTGTTCTCTAGATAATCCAGTTAAATATAAGAGGTTTTTTTCAATTGATATTTTGAGTTTTGAAAGCATTAACTCCTTATCACGGTGAGCGCCACCAGTGGGTTCAGATATTATTTCATCTATTATTTTCAATTTAAACAGATCATTAGAGGTCAATTTCATAGCAGAAGCTGCCTCTAAAGTTTTTTTTGGATCTCTCCAAAGTATAGATGCACATCCCTCCGGGGATATAACCGAGTAAATAGCATTTTCAAACATTATGACTTTATTTGTTGAAGCTAAAGCAATTGCACCACCAGAGCCTCCTTCACCTATTATTATAGACATAGTAGGTACACCTATTGATAAAGAAGTTTCTATTGATTTAGCAATTGCTTCGGCTTGTCCTCTTTCCTCTGCACCAACACCAGGATATGCTCCAGGTGTATCAATAAGAAAAATAATTGGTAATTCAAACTTGTCAGCCAACTTCATTAATCTTATAGACTTTCTATAACCCTCCGGTCTCATCATTCCAAAATTCCTTTCAATTCTTGTATCCAAATCTTCACCTTTTTCCTGGCCAAATACCATAACAGAGTAACTTTGAAATTTTCCAATACCTGCAATTAAAGATTTATCTTCCCCAAAAAGTCTATCGCCACTTAATGGAAAAAAATCTTGAAATAGATTATCTATAAAATATTTTGCTTTTGGTCTTTCCTCATGACGAGCAACCATAGTTCTTTGCCAAGGATCTAACTTGGAATAGACTTGTTCAAGTTTTAAATTTAATTCTTTTTCTAATTTATTAATCTTATTAGTATTCACTTCAGAAATACCTTCTTTATTAAAGGGATCTTTCAATTTTTCAATTTCGTTTTCAATATTTTTTATTTGGTTTTCAAAATTTAGATAATTTTTCATAATCTAATATTCACTATATCAAAAAAAAGCAACAAAATGATAAAAATATCTTTATGCGCCAAATAAATACTATAAAAAAAATTATAATGAATTAAAGTCTTTCTGACTATGGCTAAAAAAAAACCTACTTATATTTCATCTGGTAAAATTTATGTTGATAAGTTGTTATACAATTTTGTCAATAAAGAACTTTTATTTAAGACAAAAATAAAATCAAACAGGTTCTGGAGAGGTTTAGACAAAACGCTTAATCTACTTAAAAATAAAAATGATGAATTGCTTCTTAAAAGAGAGAATATTCAAAATTCAATAAATAACTGGCACATTAAAAATAGAAACAAAGAAATTAGTAAAAAAGAATATAAAAAATTTCTTTATAACATTGGATATTTAAAAAGAAATAAATCAAATTTTAAAATTCAAACAAGCAATGTTGATGAAGAAATATCTAAAATAGCAGGGCCTCAACTTGTAGTTCCCGTTTCAAATGCGAGATATGCTCTAAACGCTGCCAATGCAAGATGGGGAAGTTTATACGATGCAATATATGGAACTGATGCTATTGGCTCAGAAAAACTTGATAATAGATATAATCCTGTTAGAGGAGGTAAGGTAATTAGATATTGTAGGAACTTTCTAGATGAAATATTTCCATTAAAAGGTAGTTCTTGGAAGAAAATTAATTACCTTAAAATTATTAATCATAAACTAATCTTAAAATTAGATAAAAAAAAGGTAGAACTTAAAAATAAAAAACAATTTAAAGGTTATAGATCTGACAATAAAAAATTAAAAGGTGTCCTGCTTGTTAATAATAAACTGCATGTTGAACTTATTATAAACCCATATGCGTTCAGTGCTAATAATGATCCGATAGGTTTAAGTGATTTGGTCATCGAGTCTGCAGTGTCAACAATTATTGACCATGAAGATAGTGTTGCAGCTGTAGATACCGAAGATAAAGTTCATGGATATAGAAATTGGCTAGGTTTGATGAGGGGTGATCTAAAAGTAGACTTTGAGAAGCTTGGCAAAAAATTTAGAAGAGTTTTAAATTTAGATAGGAAATATTTGTCTGATACTGGTAAAAGTTTTAAATTACATGGGAGGGCATTGTTGTTAAACAGAAATGTTGGACATTTAATGAGGACCCCCATGATATTAATGTCGGATAAATCATTTGCACCTGAAGGTATATTAGATGCGTTTATAACCTCAGCAGCTTGTTTGCATGATTTAAAACGAAAAGGAAATTCAAGGACTGGTTCAATTTACATAGTTAAACCAAAGATGCACGGACCAGACGAAGTAGCTTTTGCAGATGAGATATTTTCAAACGTAGAGGAAACATTAAACCTAAAAAAAAATACAATCAAAATTGGAATTATGGATGAAGAAAGAAGAACTAGCGCAAATTTAAAAGAATGTATAAGAATGGTCAAAAAAAGAGTTGTTTTTATAAACACTGGTTTTCTTGATAGGACTGGTGATGAAATGCACACATCAATGGAAGCTGGTCCTATGATTAAAAAAGGCGATATGAAAAATTCCAGCTGGATAAATGCTTACGAAAGAAATAACGTAAACATAGGATTAGAATGTGGTTTTTCTGGTAAAGCACAAATCGGAAAAGGTATGTGGGCAGCACCAGATAAAATGCAAGATATGATAATCCAAAAAATAGATCATCCAAAATCAGGTGCTAATTGTGCTTGGACACCATCGCCAACTGCAGCAACACTTCACTCATTACATTATCACAAAATTGATGTATTTAAAATTCAAAAGGAACTGAGAAGAAAAACAAAATTTGATTTAGACAATCTCTTACAATTACCAATAATAATAAATCCAAAATGGTCTTTTGATGAAGTTAAAAATGAACTAGAGAATAATTGCCAAGGTATTTTAGGTTATGTAGTAAGGTGGATTAATAGTGGGATTGGATGTTCAAAAGTACCAGATATTAATAATATTGGATTAATGGAAGATAGAGCAACTTTAAGAATCTCTTCTCAACATATTGCTAACTGGCTTCATCATAATATTTGTACGTCTTATCAAGTGATGGAAACATTGAAGAAAATGGCAAAGATAGTTGATGAGCAGAATGAAAAAGATAGTTCCTATGAAAAAATGTCAAACAAATTTAATAGATCTTTAGCGTTTAAGACCGCTTGTGACCTTATATTTAAAGGTAAAGATCAACCATCAGGCTATACTGAACCTTTATTACATCGCAACAGACATTTAAAAAAAAATTGAACTAAAATTAAGCTCTATTTTTAAAAGCTGAGTGTAATGTCCCGTCATCAAGACTTTCTATCTCCCCACCAACTGGTAATCCTTGAGCTAATTTGGAAATTTTAGCATCAGTCTTTTTCAAACTGTCTTCAATGTAATATGCTGTTGTCTGACCTTCAACAGTTGCACTTGTAGCGATTATAACTTCTTTAATATTTTGTTTCCTAACTCTTTCTACCAACGAATTAATTAACAATTTCTGACTATTTGCAACTGAACCAGAAATTGTTCCACCAAGAATATGAAAGTACCCATCAAATATTCTTGTATTCTCAATGCTCCATTGATCAGCAATATTTTCAACTACACAAATTTTTGAAAATTTTTTTTGTAAGTTTTCACAACTGCTATATCCATTGCAACCATTATTTAAAGATTTTAAAGTGCCACAATAATTACATCTTGATATATTTTTATATACATTTGCCAGAGCATTTATAGTGGGCTTCATTAGTTCTTCCTTATTATTGATTAACTTAAGTATAATTCTTTTTGCTGACTTTGGTCCTAAACCAGGAAATTTTGACACAGCTTTAATTAATTTTTCTATTTCAATTAAATCTTTCATCTAATTATAAAGGCCATTTAAAGCCTGGTATTCCAAATTCGCCAGTTGCTTTTGAAATTTCGTCACTAGTTTTTAACTTAAGGTTTGATTTAGCGTTGTTGTGTGCTGCTATGATTAGGTCTAATACAATATTTTTATCCTCTTTATAAACCATGTCTTGGATATCTAATTTGACAATTTCTCCATCTCCATTAAGGACAACTTTAACACTACCCCCGCCCGAGCTTCCCTCTGCAGTTATTTTTTTTATTTTTTCTTGGCTTTCTTTCACTTTTGACTCGATCTCTTTGGCCTTCTCAAGAATTTTATTAAAATCAGTCATTATTCTCCTTTTTCAATTCATTTATATTTACAATTTCCGCGTCTGGAAAAATATTTAGAACATGTTTAAAGTCATCAGATTCTTTTAATCTTTGTATATTTTCATTTTGAAGTTTAATGTTTTTTTGTTTTGGGCTTTCTAAACCTTGTATCTTTGAAAATAATATAATCCATCTTTTTCCAGTCCACTCAAGTAATTTTGAAGAAATGTTTTTGACAAAATCTTTATCTAAATTTTCATTAAATGATATTTCAATATTATTATCACTAAATGAAATTATACTAACGTTATTCTCTAATTCATATTTCAGTTTTATCTCCTTTTTTTCTATACATACAGAAATCAAATCCTCGAAAGATTTAATTTCTAATTTATTGCTGGTAACATCTTTATCCAAGAAAAGTTTTTGTTCTTCTTGTGATGATGCCTTAATTTGATTGATAGCTTCATTATCTTTTGATGATTTTTCCTCTTTGTCAGTCTGTATTTTACTAGGTTGAAAATCAGGTAATATATTTTTTTGTTGATAATTTTCTTTTGAGATATCATATTTAATGTGTAACAATCTAATTAAAAACATTTCCAAGGACAAGTTTTGATCAGCAACTAAATTTAATTCATTCATTGTTTCAATAGAGAATTGCCAAAATAATATGAGTATTTTATTATCGACTCGACTTGATAAAGTTTCTAATTTTTTTATTTCTGAGTCATTTAAATTTATTGAGGAATTAATATTATTTAGATTTTTAAAATTTTTCAAATAATAAATAACTTCAAGAAAACTATTTAAAAAAATTTTAGGCTCTATTCCTTGGTTATAAATATTTCTGTATAAACTAAGAGTTTTGTCTTCATCACCACGTAAAATATTATCTACCAATTTTATTAAATAAGTTTTATCAAAATATCCAAAGATTTTTTGAGCTGTTTCTAAATTTATTTTGTTATTTTCATCATATTGGTTTAAAAGTGCTCTATCCAATAAAGATAGTGAGTCCCTTACCGAGCCCTCAGAGATTTTAACTATAAGTTTTAAAACATCGTCATCAATCTTATTTTTTTCTTTTAGAAGAATTTTTTTTAAGTAATCGAATAGGTTTTTTGACTTTACCCTCATAAGATCAAATCTTTGACACCTTGAGAGTACAGTAATGGGTATTTTGTTCACCTCGGTTGTTGCAAATATAAACTTTAAATATGAAGGAGGTTCTTCCAATGTTTTTAATAAAGCATTAAATGCTTGTTTGCTTAGCATATGTACTTCATCAATGATAAAAATTTTATATTTAGAAGATGTGGGTCCATAACGAGCAAACTCTATAAGATCCCGAACATCATCTACACCTGTTTTACTTGCTGCATCCATTTCAAGAACATCTATATGTCTCGACTGTGTTATTTCTTCGCAATTATTACACATGTTACTTAAACAATTGTTATTTTTAGGATTTAAACAATTTAAAGATTTGGCTAGTATTCTTGCAATGGTGGTTTTTCCTATGCCCCTTATACCTGTGAATAAAAATGCGTTCGGAGTTTTATCTATTGTAATCGATTTTTTAATAGTATCTACAATTATTTCCTGACCTATTAAATCTTCAAATACCTGCGGCCTGTATTTTAAAGCTAAAATTTTTTTGTTAATATTCATCTTGCAGGAGACCAACCAACCTGGAAAATACTCATTACCCTTGCTCTTTTTCAAGCCTGGGGGAGTTGATGGTAACTCCACCTGATTGGCCCCCAAATTATTATAACAGTAATATTTTCTAGTCTACAAGAAAAGTTTTAGATTATTAAATTTTTCTGTATTTACTTGCTTCATAAACCCCTAATATATCTAAACTGACAGTGTGAAAACCAAGCTCTTCTAACGATTTCTGAATTTTTGGATCCTCAATATGACCATACATATCACAAATAAACAGATATTGTTCAAAACTATTTTGATCGGAGAAGCTCTCCAGTTTGCTTAAATTTACATTGTTAGTCGCAAAACCACCAAGACATTTATACAATGCGGCTGGTTTATTTTTCACTTTAAATATACAACTTGTAATATAATTTTTATTTTTAAATTCTGGATGAGAAGCTTTTCTACCCATGATTAAAAATCTGGTAACATTTCCTTTATTATCTTCAATATTTTTTTTTAAAATCTTTAAGTCATAAATTTTAGCAGCCAGCTCAGAAGCTATTGCCGCTTCGTTTTTAAGATTATTCTCTTTTATATACCTTGCGCTTCCTGCTGTATCAGCCGCGATTATTGGCTCAAAACTATACTCTTTAATAATTTTTTGACATTGAGAAATTGCTTGAGTATGAGATCTAACAGATTTAATTTTTTTGATATCTGTATTTTTGATAGCCATAAGACTATGCTTAATTTCTTGAAAATGTTCAGAGTAAATTTGAAGTTTATACTTATTAATCAAATATTGAGTGTCAGCAACTCTACCAGCTATAGAATTTTCAACTGGAATTATTGTTTTAAAATTTTCATTCTCACTGCAAAGTCTAAAACACTCATCAAATGTATTACATGGAATATAATCATCATTTGGATATATTTTTTCTGCTGCCAAATGGGAATAAGCTCCTGGAGAACCTTGATAAGCAATTTTCATAATTATTATGATTTATATTCCATAATTTTTTTGATTTCCATATAATCATCAATTGTATCTATGCCCATGGAGCTTTTTTTGGCCATTACTGCATCAATTAATATCCCGTTATCTAATGCTCTATATTGTTCTAAACTGAGAGTTAATTCATTTTTTGATTGTTTTAGTCCAACAAATCTTTTTAGGATTGTTGTTTTATACTGATAAATCCCTATGTGTTGAAATGTTTTATAAAATTCAATTTTTTTTTTATACCTGAAAAAATTTTTAACCCTGGATATCTTTTTCTTCTCTAAATTGTCTAAAGTTTCCAATTTTACAATGTTCTTATCTAAAAGATTTTTTTTTTTTAATCTTATAAGCCAAAGTTGCTATATCTGAGAAATTACTCCTAGAAAATTTGTTTAAATTAAAAATATCCTTTGGTGAAATAAATGGCTCATCGCCTTGTAAATTTATTATGTAATCAAATTTCTCTTTATTTTTAATTTTTTGAAATGCCTCATAAATTCTATCAGTGCCAGTATTGTGCTCTTTTTTTGTGATTATAAAATTACCATTTATAGATTTTATTTCATCAGCAATTTCCTTGTCTCCAGTAGCAACTATAACATCGCCAATACCAGACTCTACAGCTCTGTTATATACATGTTGAACAAGGGAATAGTTCTTTATTTTCAGGAGCGGTTTAAAAGGTAATCTCTTAGCTTTTAATCTCGCAGGTATTAAAACAATGGTTTTTGACATAACTTTTTAAATTAATGCGTCTTTGAGACGCAAAGTTTTTTTTAAATAGTGTAATTTAATATTAACATGTTATATGTGACGTAAATATAAGATAATGGATTCTTTTGAGATTAACAAAATAATTGCTTCAATTCTATTAGTTGCACTCTTAATTATTGGATTAAGCAAAATTTCGAATGTAATTTTTACTGTGGAGAAGCCAGAAAAATCTGCTTACAAAGTAGAAATAGCTTCTGACCAAGACGTTACAGGTATTGAAAAAAAAGAGAAAGCACCTGAAAAAGTCGATATAGCAGCGCTTATGGCTCAAGCTGATTTAGCGCATGGAGAAAAAGTTTTTAAAAAATGCTCTGCTTGTCACTCAATAAAATCAGGTGGTGGTAATAAAATTGGTCCAGCTTTATATAATGTAGTTGGAAGAAAAGTTGCTGCGATAAAAGATTATAAATATTCTAAAGCTTTAGTAAATTATGAGAGGAATTGGTCATTTGAGGAATTAAATGGTTTTTTAATTAAACCACAAAAGTGGATCAAAGGAACTAAAATGGCTTACGCTGGTCTAAGAAAAGAAAAAGATAGAGCTTCGGTGATTTTATATTTAAACAAATTTTCCGATACACCCATTCCCTTACCTTAATTTTCCGAAACAATACATTAATATACTTTTTTGCACATGTACTCTGTTTTGGGCTTGTTGCCAAACATATGATTGTTTTCCTAAAAATACGTCATTTGTAACTTCATCACCTCTAGGTAAGCAATGTAAAAAAATACAACTTTTTTTTGCGTAACTCATTAATTTTTTATCTATTTTAAAATTTTTAAATTGTTTTTCTTTTCTTTTTTTGTTTACTTTATCGTTTAAGGATACAACCTTGTCAGAAAAAATAACATCCGCTCCAGAAACTGCTTTTTTCGGATTATCGTACACATAAATATTTTTTTTATTTTTTTTTACCCATTCAATTATATCTCTTTTTGGAGCAAATTTTTTAGGACATCCAATGCTTAACTTGAATGAGAATTTTACTGAAGCAGCAATTAAGCTATTTAAAACGTTATTAGAGTCACCGATCCAGCATATTTTTAATTTTGAAATAGATTTTTTTAAAATTTCTTCAACAGTAAAAATATCGGACAAAACTTGAGTTGGATGAGAAGAGGGACTCAAACCATTAATAATTGGAATTGATATATGTTTTTTAAAACCTTCAATCTTTTTATCGCTATCAGTTCTTAACATAAAACCATCACCATATTCAGAGAGAATTTTTGCTGTATCAGCTAAACTTTCTGCCCCTTGTCCTAAATGTAATTCATTTGACCTTAGTGTTAATGTGCCCCCACCAAGTTGTTTTATCGCTAAATAAAAACTTAGTCTTGTTCTCAAACTTGATTTTTCAAACATCTGTATCAACAATTTGCCCTTCAATGGAATTCCTTTGTCAACCTCTAACGTACACAATTTTCTTCTAAAATTTTTTCTTTTTTTCGCATCTAATAAAATTTTTCTTAAATCTCTAGTTTTAATATCCTTTAAATTAATAAAATGTTTCATATTAACCTAAATCATTACAAACTTTATTAATTATTTTTAAGGCATGACTAATTTCTTTTTTTTTAACATTTAAAGGAGGTAAAATCCTAACTACGTTATCTGCTGCACGAATGGTCAATAAATTATTTTGCATCAATTTATTAATAAACTTTTTTGGATCATTATGAAGCTGTATTCCAATTAGTAAACCTTTGCCTCTCACTTGTTTTATAAATTTTGGATATTTTTTTTTAATTTTATTTAAATTAAAAAAAAAGAATTTAGATAAATTCTTTACATTATTTAAAAATTTCTTAGTTGACACGATGTCGATAACTGTATTTCCAACAGCCATTGCTAAAGGGTTTCCTCCAAAAGTAGAACCGTGTGTACCTGGCGTCATCCCAGATGCCACTTTTTTATTCATTAAAACTGCGCCAATCGGAAATCCGCCACCAACTCCTTTAGCTATGGGAACTATATCTGGTTTTACCTTTGAATTATTAAATGCGAAAAAATCTCCTGACCTTGCAATTCCGCATTGAACTTCATCAAGAATTAGAAGTATTTTTTTTTTGTTACATAATTCTCTTAATTCTTTTAAGCACCAATCGGGAATAACTTTAATACCACCCTCCCCCATAATAGTTTCAACCATAATTGCAGCCGTATTTTTATTAATTTTCTTTTTTAAAGAGGCGTGGTTTCCAAAATTAAAATGGTCAAAACCAGACACCTTAGGTCCAAATCCTTCTGTCATTTGTTTTGATCCACTTGCAAAGATTGCCGCTAAAGTTCTTCCATGAAATGAATTTTTTACACATAAAATTCTATTCTTGTTTGGTTTGCCAATAGAATAAAAGTATCTTCTTGCAACTTTAATTGCAGCTTCGGTCGCCTCTGTTCCACTATTTTGAAACATTACATAATCAGCGAAAGTTTTTTTACATAACTTTTTTGCTAGTTTTTCTCCTTCTGGAATTTGGAAAGCGTTTGAAACATGCCAAAGTTTTTTTGACTGGTTTTTAATTGTTTTGACTAACTTTGGATGAGCATGACCTAGCGAATTAACAGCGATACCTTGAACAAAATCAAGGTACTTTTTATTATTAGATGAGTAAAGATAGCTACCCTTACCAAATTTAAAAGAAATTTTTTTTCTGTTATAATTTTTTACTAAAAAACTCATTAAGATTTAATTTTATAACCTTTTTTATATAGTAAAAAAGCTATAAACCAAGTAAGGAAAGAAATAATAGTTAAGTAATATAAACCAAATAATATTGAACCATCGCTTAATCCTATCATTGAAAATCTTATTCCATCAATCATATGGAAAAAAGGATTAAAAAAACTCAATTTTTCTAAAAAAAAAGGCAGTTTATCTATCGAATAAAAAGTTCCTGAAAGAAAAGATAGTGGGACTATAATAAAATTAGTAACTGTAGCCATGTTATCAAATTTTTCTGCCCAAATGCCCGCAATAAAACCAAGTGCTCCCATAAAGAAAGAAGATAATACTAAGAAAATAACAAAATATAAATAGTTTAAGATTTTAATTTCAACAAAAAAATTAAATACGACAACACATACAATACAAATTAAGATAGATCTAGTAACTGACGCTAAAATTATTGCAATTGTTACTTCAAGTGAGGATAAAGGACTACCAATCAAATCAACAATATTACCCATTACTTTACTCATTAAAATAGACGATGATGAGTGGGAGAAGGCTTGTTGGATTACTTGCATTGATATTAGGCCCGGTGCTAAAAATTCTATAAAAGGCACTCCTAAAACTAAATCTCTTTCGTCGCCCCACGCCAAAGAAATTACTGATAAAAAAAGGACCCCAGTTAGAACTGGTCCAGCTATAGTTTGACCAAAAACAATCAAAAAACGTAATGTTTCTTTTTGGTAAAGAGAGTAAAATCCTACCCAGTTAATTAAGCCAAATCTTCTTTTGCCAATTTTATATTTTGTATTTAATTCAACCATTAATATAGATCTTATTATTTAAAAAAAATTGTTAAGAAATAAAATAATTTTCTTGTTTTGAAACTTAATTTTGAATAACCTACATATAGTAGATTTATTAAATAATACAACTATATATAGATATGAACTGGACACCTGAAAAAGTTAACAAATTGAAAGAACTTTGGGGAAAAGGAAGCACTGCAAGTCAAATTGCTCAAATTCTGGGGGGCGTTACTAGAAACGCTGTTATTGGTAAAGCACATAGGCTTAACTTATCTGGAAAAATAATAAGCAAAAAAAGTATAAATAATTCAAACATAAATAAAACAAAATACTCAACAGATACAAAAAAAATAAAACGAGGAAAATTCAAATCATTAGTTATAGAAAAAGATTTTGAGCCAGAAAACCCAAAACAATTAGAAGAGCTTGATGAAAGTTCTTGCAAATGGCCGGTGGGACATCCAAATGAGGAAAACTTTTATTTTTGTGGTAGAAAGTCGTTAAAAGACTTCTCTTATTGCAAACTACATCTATTATACGCTTTTCAACCCAAAAATAAAAAAGATGATGTTATAGAAAAAGATAGTGAAGTACCAAGGTTTATACAAAAAAAAATAAAATCAGCTTAAAATTCCTTTATTAAACCCTTCTATCTTGAAACTCCATTAAAATTTAGCATTTTAAGTTCATCTAACTAAAGATAAACTTTTTTTAGGAATTAATGAAAATTGCATAAATTTTAATTGTTACAAATTTTATATATGTTCTTTACCTGAGCAAATTTATCAACAGCCTTTACATCAAACTCAAAATAAATAAATTCATAATAAAAAATTATATTTTTTCAATTCATAGGGTCATTAAAATTATTATACCTTTTTTGAATATTCTCCAGTTTCTTTCCACATGTAACAATATTTCTGAACTTCATTTTCGAAAATTAACTTACTTTTTAAGTTTATATCAAAATTAGTTTTATAATATCCTGAGGGAACATTATCAAAAGATAAAAGTTTAATTTGATCCTTGGTAATTAATGGTTTTGGAAAAATTTGAAAAAAGGTAGCCATTAAATTAGCAACATAAATAGGTATTGGAATTAAAATTCTCTTTTTTTCAATAAGCTTCAACAATTTTTCAATGATTTCCTTAAATGACAATTTTTCTGGTCCAATACATTCTATTCTTTTATGTTCTAAATTTCTATCAACTAAATTTGCAATAATTTCACATAAATCAGTACAATGAATAGGCATAAAAGTCGTTTTACCGTAATAATAAAGAGGAAAAAATGGCAACAAATTAAAAATATTCATTAACATAGTTGTAAAATTATCATCCACTGAATAAACTATGGATGGTTTAAGTATTATAGAATTGCTAAAGTTATCAATAACTATATTTTCACCACTCAGTTTACTTAATGCATATTTTGATGTGTAAGCACTTTCTACACCAAGAGCGGAAAGATGAACAAATCTTTTAATATTATGTTTAGAACATAATTTTGATAACATTTCTGGGAATTTTACGTGTATATTTTTAAAAGTGCTTGAACCACTTTCATATAAAATACCTACTAAGTTAATACATACATCTGCTTTTTTTACCAAACTATCAATTTTGTTATAATCAAAAATATTCGCCTCAACTAAATCTAGATAGCCTGGGTTTGCTTGCGTTTTGAGTATATAGCCTTTTTGATGCTTATTTCTAGTGACGGCAGTTACTTTCAAATTATTTTTAGTTAGTCTTCTAATTAAATTCCGACCGATCTGCCCGCTCGCGCCAAAAATTAGACAATTTTTTGGTTTCATATATATATTAAGTAAATATTTAATATTATGGATATTAAACTCCACAAAAATGATTTACCAAATGATTTAGAACTTGGCAATAAGATTGCTGTAGATTGTGAGTTTATGGGTCTAAATTTTTTAAGAGATAAATTATGTATTGTCCAGATTTCATCTGGAAATTCAGACGCTCATATTGTTCAATTAAATAGGGAGACTTATGAATCTCCTAATTTGAAAAAACTATTGTCTGACAAAAAAATTGTAAAAATTTTTCACTATGCAAGAGCAGACTTAGTATTTATCCGTAAATATCTTAATATATATATTGATAATATTGAAGACACAAAAATCCAATCTAAATTAGCTAGATCATATAGTGATAGACATGGCCTTAAAGATTTAATTAAAGAATTTGTTGGTATAGACATTAGTAAACAATATCAGTCATCTGATTTTGGAGGCGAGCTGTCTGCAGCACAAATAAAATACTGTGCTAATGATGTATTGTATCTTCACAAAATAAACGAAAAGCTAACAAATATATTAGAGAGAGAAAAGCGAATTGACCTTTATAAGGATTGTATTAAATTTTTAAATACAAGAGTAAAACTAGATCTTCAAAGTTTTCGTGAAGATATTTGGTCCCACTAATGATAAAAAATAAATTTAAAAAAATTGCAAATGATGTCTTGGACCTGCAAATTTATTCTTTAAAAAAGCTTAAGTCCTCTATAGACATAAATTTCACAAAAGTTGTCGATGCCATTCTAAATTGTAAGAGAGGAAAAGTAATACTTTCGGGTGTTGGTAAATCAGGTATTATCGCTAAAAAAATTTCTTCAACCCTTTCATCTGTTGGAACTCCCTCTTTTTTTGTAGATGCAAGTTCATGTTCACACGGTGACTTAGGACAAATAAGTTCAAATGATGTATTAATTTTGATTAGTAATAGTGGGGAGTCATCTGAACTAAAAAATATTATTCAATATGCAAATAGAAATAAAAATATACTTTTAATAGGCATCGTATCAAAAAAAAATTCTCTCTTATATAGAACATCTGATATCAAAGTCTTGTTGCCAGAAGTTAGAGAGGCAGGACCAGGAAATATTGTCCCAACGTCTTCTACAATGATACAATTGGCTATTGGTGACGCTATTGCTATTTCAACAATGAAGTTGAAAAGATTTGGTGAAAAAGAATTTAAGAAATTTCATCCTTCTGGAAGTTTAGGTGCAAAGCTTAAGACAGTCGAGGATTTAATGTTAACTGGCAAAAAAATACCCTTCATAAACGAAAATATAAATATGAGGGAAGCACTCAAGATTATATCCAAAAAAAAATTGGGTGTTTTGGTAGCGCAAAATTCTAGGAAAATTACAAAAGGTATTATAACAGATGGACAAATTAGACGAGTGAGTCAGCAAAAGTCAGATCTGAAAACCCTTAAAGTCAAAGATGTAATGACGAAAAATCCTATTTCAATTAATCTACAAGTTTTAGCTGCAAAAGCCTTAGCTTTAATGAATTCAAAAAGGATTACATCTTTATGTGTACACAGTAGTAAAAACAAAAAAAAAACGATTGGTATTATTCATATTCATAATATTTTAGAGAGCAATGTACAATGATAAAGAAAAGTAGCTTAATTCAATTTTCACTAATATCTATTACTTTAATAATTATTCTGATCGTTTACTTAAATTATTTTAAAACTTCTGAAAAGAGTACTTACAATGAAAATAAAGTTATAGAAAAAAAAGAAAATTTTTCCTCTGAAAATCTTATCCAAGATTTGTTTTATAAATCAGAAGACAAGAAAGGTAACAAATATGAAATAAAATCGAAAGACGGTGTTATCAGTTCACAAGATAATAATCTAATTTTTATGAATAAGGTTAAAGCTGTTATTTTTTTAAATAACGGAAAAAGGGTTCTTATCAACTCAAACTCAGCTGAATATAATAACAATAATAACGACACGTTATTTAAAGGAAGTGTTGAAATGCAATATGATGAACACTTTATGGTTTCAGATTTCTTGAGCCTATCTTTTGAAAATCAGGTTGCAACTATATATGAAAACGTTAGTTACAAAAGTTTTACCTCCACCTTAAAAGCTGATAAAATTATTATTAATATTTTTAACAAAAATACCCAAATTTTTATGAAAAGACTAGATCAAAATATATTAGTTAAGAGCACATTAAAAGATGGCGATAATTAAAAAGTTTCGTATAAAAAGTTTCAAACAAAAGAAAACTTTATTAAAATTAGAAGATATATATCTATCATTTGAGAACAGACAAATTTTACAAAATATTAATTTTGATATTAATCAAGGTGAAATTATGGGTATGCTTGGACCAAATGGTGTGGGCAAGTCTACAATATTTAATTTAATTACAGGTCTGATTAAGCCTAATAAAGGAAAAATTTTTATTAAAAATGAAAATGTCAATGATTACCCAATATTTGTAAGAACATCTAAATTTAAAATTGGATACGTTCCTCAATATGGAGGATATTTTTTTGATTTAACTTTATATGAAAATCTCAAAGCAGTTTCTGAAATACTACTTAAAGATCAAAGAATTAGAGATGAAAAGATAAATTATTTAATTTCAAAGTTTGAACTAGGTCAAACAAGAGATATTAAGGCAAAATTTTTATCTGGTGGACAAAAAAAAAAGCTTGTAATAGCAATGGCACTTCTGGGTGATCCTGAGTTACTTCTTCTCGATGAGTGTTTTGCGGCTCTTGATGTAATGACAATTAAAATGCTTCAACAAATAATAGTAAATCTTCAATCAGAAAATAAAATTACTATTTGTATTTGTGATCATCAGGCTCGGGATTTACTAACTTGCGTGGATGTTGCAATAGTATTATCTGAAGGTAAAGTCGTAGCAAAGGGAACACCTTCAGAGTTGGTAAAAAATCAAAATGCAATCACCGCTTATTTTGGTGACTCTTTCAAATTTAGTTAAGTTAAATGACGAAAATAATTATAGATAGTAAAATTGGCAACTACAATGTAACAACTTCAGTAGATGGGGATAAAAGTATATCAATTAGAACTTTATTAATTGGATCCCAGTCTTATGGAAATTGTAAGATTAAAAATCTACCAAAATCTGAGGATATATTAAGTACTATTTATGGTATTAAGAAACTTGGTGTCGATATTAGAATTAAAAATAATTTATGTATTATTAATGGTTGTGGACTAAATAGTTTTAAATACAAAAAAAATTTAACCATTGATGCAGGTAACTCTGGTACTTTTGCAAGGCTCGTATTAGGTTTATTAATAAAATCACCTTATAAAATTAAATTAAAGGGAGACAAAAGTCTTTCAAGACGAGATTTCTCAAGAGTGGTAGAACCACTAAAAAAATTTGGTACCACATTTAACATCAATAACAAAGGTCTTCTTCCCCTAGAAATTATAGGCTCAAATATTACTAGGCCTATAAATTATTATGAAAAAAGAGGCTCAGCACAGTGTAAAAGCACTATAATGCTTGCTGCATTAAATTCCCCCGGTATTACTAAAATTAAAGCAAAAAAATCAAGAAATCACACAGAACTTTTTTTTAAGTTTCTTAATTTACCTATTAAAATTAGTAAGAATAAAAATTTTGACATAATTAATATAAAAGGTGAAAATCAATTCAAAGCATTTAGTTATGAAATACCTGGTGATTTAAGTTCAAGTTCTTTTTTTATTATTTTAACTTTGTTATCAAAAAATTCTAAACTTAAAATAAAAAATGTTAATATAAATCCAACAAGAACCGGATTTATTAAAATAATCAGTAAAATGGGAGCTAAAGTAAAATTTAAAAACAAAAGACTAATTTCTGGAGAAGAAGTGGCAGATATTTGTGTTGAGAGTCAGAAAAATTTTAAGTCTATAAATTGTCCAAAAAAATTAAATAGCAATGCTATAGATGAATTTTTAGTTATTTTTTTATTAGCTGCAAAAGCAAATGGAGTATCAACTTTTTCAAATTTGGAAGAACTAAATAAAAAAGAAAGTCCAAGACTAAAATTGGGATCAAAAATTTTAAATATGATGGGAGTGAAAACTATATTAACAAATAGTTCACTTAAAATATTTGGAAACCCAAGTTTAGAATTAAACAAAAGAATTGAAATTAAAAATTATTTTAAGGACCACAGGATATTTATGACATCTGTAATTGCTGCACTAGCTTTTGGCGGTAAATGGCTAATACATGATGCGGACTCTTACAAAAGCTCTTTTCCGTCATTCCTTCGTATTATAAGAAAATTTGGCCATAAATTCAAAATTAACTAAAAAAGACCAGTTTTCTTTAACAAATATTCTTGATTAATTAAAAGAATTTAACTAGAACCTCATAAAAAAAATAATGGAAATATTTAAAGAAAGTAACACACCTGCATCGAAAGAGTTCGAAAAACTTCTTAATACTCAAATTTCCAAAACAAAAAATTTAATTGAAGGAAAAATTATAGACGGGACTATTACGAAAGTGAGTGAAAAATTCGTTTTCTTATTTATAGAGGGTCTTAAATCAGAGCCATTGATTGATATTAATGAACTCAAAACTTTAGGCCAAGAAGATAAAATAAAGGTTGGTGAAAAGTTACAGGTTTTACTTGAAAGAATTGAAGATAAGAACGGTGATGTGATTGTATCTGCTACCAAAGCACAAAAAATTAAAGGTTGGGACTCTTTAATAAAGGCCTTTGAAAACAATGAACCTATCATGGGAAAAATTACTAGTAAATGTAAAGGGGGTGTTATTGTGGAACACATTGATACTGGATCACTTATGTTTTGTCCAGGCTCACAAATTTCTGATACACCTATTAAAGATATTTCGCACCTTATGAATGAACCACAAAAATTCGCATTAATAAAAATGGATAAGATCAGGGGAAATGCTTGTGTTTCTCGTAGACAAATAATTTCAACTAGTAAAAAAGAGGATAAATCAAAAATTGTCGAAAAGTATAAAGTTGGACAAATAATTAAAAATGCAATTGTAAAAGGTTACAGTTCTTTTGGTTGTTTTTTTAATGTAAATAATGAGTTGGATTGTCTAGTACATCTTCAAGAAATCAGTTATTCAAGAGTAAATCATCCTGAGGAGGTTTTTAATATTGGCGACAAACATGATCTTCTAGTAATTTCGGTAGATAAAGAAAAACTCCAGATTGGTTGTTCAATAAAAAAACTATCTCCAGACCCATTTGAAAAAATCACTAATTATGAATTAAACAAAAAATACGAGGTAAAAGTAATAAAGATAATGGACTTTGGAGCTTTTTGTGAGTTGGAACCAGGTCTAACCACACTTCTACACTCAAGCGAGATAAGTTGGTCAAGAAAAAATGTTTCACCAAAAAAAATTTTTAAAGTTGGAGATAAAATAAAATGTGTAATAACAGAAATAGATAAGGAGAAAAGAAGAATAGCAATATCTCACAGGTTAACAACTGAGAATCCTTACGACTCCTTAGAAAAAAAATTCCCTGTTGGTACAGAAATTGAAGGCATCATAAGCAGTATGAACGAGTACGCAATATATTTAAAGTTAAACGGATATGAGATCGATGCATTTCTACATTTTAATGACTTAAGTTATACAGGTAAGCCTGATGAAGTTTCGAAAAATTATAAATTAAAAGATAAATTAAAGGTAAAAATACTTGAAATAAAAAAAAGTGTTCAAAAAGTCAGGGTAGGATTAAAACAAACTCAAAAAGATCCATTTGATTATTTCAAAAATAAAAAAATTAATGACACTATTACTGTCAAAGTAATTTCATCGGATAACAAAGGTCTTTATGTCAAACCAGAGGAATGTGAAATGAACTTGATGATCAAAAAATCTCAGATTGCAGTTTCTTCTAATGATGCTAGACCGTCAAGATTTGTTGGAGGAGAAAGGATCGATGCTGCAATTTCGGAACTTAATACAGAAAAGAGGAAAGTTTCTTTAAGTATTAAGTTGCTTGAAGAAATTCAAAATAAAGAGGCAGTTTCTAAATTTAGTTCACCCTTATCTGGAAAAAACTTACCTTTTTCGTCGTTGTCTGATAAATTAAAAGATAAAAAAGATAAATAATAGCACAAAAACAAATTGTCAGTAGCAAGATCAGACTTAATTAAAGAACTCTCAAAAAGCTATCCTAATCTATTAAAAAAAGATTTAATTAAGTTTTTTGATATTTTTTTGAAAGAAATAAAATCAGCATTGAAAAATAACGAAAGAGTTGAGCTAAGAGGATGGGGAATTTTTTACCAAAAGAGACAGAAAGGTAGAAATTCAAGAAATCCGAAAACTGGTGAAGCTATATTTGTTCCTGAAAAAAAAAGTATAAATTTCAAAATGAGCAAAGATTTATTTATAAAAATTAATGAAAAAAATTAACAAAATTTTCATTGCAATTGACACTAAAAACGAGATTAAAGCAAAATCAATTATTAAACAAAGTAAAATAAACAGTTTAAAAATAGGTTACAAATTTGGTTTAGAGTTTATTAATTCCAAAAATGGGCGAAATTTTATATCAAGACTTAAAAATGAAATAGTTTTTATTGATTTAAAACTGCATGATATTCCTAACACAATGAAATCAACCTTAATTGCATTAAAAGATATTAGATTTAATTATCTCACTGTACATATTTCATCAGGATTTAAGGCCTTACAAGAGTTAAAAAAAATTAGTAAAAATATAAAAATAGTTGGAGTAACAACTTTAACTTCCTTAGATAACAACGACCTTAAGAAAATTGGGTATTCAAACTCTGTAAATAACATAGTTTTAAAACAATCTAAGTTAGCTAATAAAGCAAGGTTAGATGCAATTGTTTGTAGTCCAAAAGAAGTGCCCCTAGTAAAAAAAGTTTTCAAAGGTGAAATTATAACTCCAGGTATAAGAATAAAAATAAAAAATAATGATCAAAAAAGGACAATGACACCTAAACAAGCTTTTCAGAATGGTAGTGATTGGTTAGTTATTGGTAGAGAAATTACCAAAGGTAATGTAAAAAAAAATGTTAAAAACTTATCAATTCATTTAAAAGAATAATGGAAACGAAAATCTGTGGAGTAAGTGATCTTAAAACACTAAATTTTATTATAAACCATAAATTTCCTCCGAAATTTATTGGTTTTGTAACCAATTATCCAAAATCAAAGAGGCATGTTGATATTAAGAATTTGAGGAATTTGTTGAAGAAGAGCAAAGTAAATATCAATTACGTTTTAGTATTGGTAGATCCAAGTGACGAAGTACTTGGGAAAATTAAAAATTTAAATTTTAACTATTTACAACTCTATGATGTAAACCCCGAAAGAACAAAAATGATAAAACAAAAATATAAAAAAAAAATTATAAGCGCAATTACAGTAAAAAAATCTATTGATGTAAAAAAATACAATCTATATCAAGGTATAGCAGATATAATTTTATTTGATGGTAAGGGTTACGAAAAATCAATTGGATTTAATCATAATTTATTAAAAAGTATTCCATTGTCACTAAAAACCATGCTTGCTGGCAATATTCATTTTAGAGACAATCTTATTAAATATTCCAAAATAACGGATATTATCGATTTATCAGGTAACTTAGAAACTTCAGGAAAAAAAGATATCACAAAAATTGATATTTTTCTAAAAAAAATTAAAAATTTAAAAAATTAAAAAAATGAAAATTAAAAAAAAAATTCCATTGATTGATCAACATGATAAATTTGGTTTTTGGGGTGGTAAATTTGGTGGAAGTTTTATCCCTGAAACTCTTAAAAAACCAATAGAGGATCTAACAAATGAATTTAGAAAATTAAGAAAAAATAAAATTTTTTTGAAAAAAAGAGACTTTTATTTTAAAAATTATATAGGTTCCCCAACACCATTTGTAAAGTTGGAAAACTTATCCAACCACTTGAGAGGGGCACAAATCTGGGCAAAAGTAGTCTCGGAAGCCAATGGTGGAGCACACAAAATATATAACGCAACTGTTCATGCCTTAATTTGTAAAGCTTTAGGAAAAAAATATATAGTTGGTGACACAGGAGCTGGATATGCTGGAAAAATGCTAAGTATGGCAGCCAAAAAGTTTGGTTTAAAATGTAAGATTTTTATGGGTGCAAAAGATATTTTAAGACAAAAACCAAATTGTGATGCAATGAGAAAAAACGGTGCAGAAATAGTCCCAGTATACTCAGGAAGCCAAACTTTAGTTGATGCAGTAAGTGAATGTATGAGATACTGGGTATCAAATTGTGATAATACTCACATGTGTGTAGGCTCGACAGTTGGTCCAAATATATTTGTAAAGATTTGTGGTTGGTCAACTGCACAAATTTCAAGAGAACTTAAAAATCAGTTAATAAAAGAATTCAAAATAATTCCAAAAAAAATAAAATTAATAAATTGTGTTGGGGGTGGCAGTTCAGCTTATGGTTTTTGGAGTGAATTTTTTGATTATGATAAAAAGCAAATTGAATTAATAGGAGTAGAAGCTGGGGGTCCAAAAAAATCGAAATTACACGCAGCACCACTAAGCAGAGGTGCAAAATTAGGAATACTGCATGGAGCTGCTGCATATTGTTGTCAAGATAACGAGGGACAAATAAATAAAACTGAGTCTATTTCTGCAGGACTTGATTATCCATCTGTCTCTCCTATTCATTGTTTTTTGAAAGACACTAAAAGAGCAAGATATACATTTGCAACAGACGAGGAAGCCTTGAACGCATATAAGACAGTAACAAAATTTGAAAATCTTAATCCAAGTTTAGAACCAAGTCATGCCTTTGCTGAAGCTATAAAAATTGCACCAAAATTAAGTAGAGATACTATTCTAATAGTAAATTCCTGTGGCGATGCTAAAAAAGATAGAGATATATTAAAAAAAAGGTTAGGTAAGTGTTAATGAATAGTTCATTAATTTACAAATCTTTTAAAAATGCAAAAAAAGAAAATAGACCTGCTCTTCTTACTTATACAGTGGCTGGCGACAATTCAAAAAAAAAATCATTAGAAATATTAAAGTCAATTTCTAAATATGCAGATATTTGTGAACTGGGATTTCCACATAATACCCCTATTGCAGATGGTGGCCAGATTCAGACAAGTGCTTATCGTGCAATAAATAACGGGATTAAAATAAATGATGTATTTTATATAGTTAGTAAGTTTAAAAAATTGATTAAAAATAAACCAATTATTTTAATGGGTTATTATAATATGATTTATCAGTATACAGAAAGTAAATTTATTTTAAAATGTAAACAAGCAAAAGTCGATGGTTTAATTGTTGTTGATTTACCTTACCCAGAAAATAAAGCTCTTGCATCAAAATGCAAAAAATATAAAATTAATTTTATTCAATTGATTTCACCAACTACCTCTAACTCAAGGATGAAAAAAATTGTTAGGGACTCCCATGATATGATTTATTATATTAGTATGCTGTCTACTACGGGTGGAAAATTGAAAGTTTCCCCAAAAAAAATAATTCAAAAATACAAAAAAATTAAAAACCAAGATACATCAAAGAATGTTGTAATTGGATTTGGAATTACTGAAACAACTATCAAGTCACTAAAAAAAGCCGATGGGGTGGTTGTTGGAAGTGCAATTTGCAGAGAAATTACAAATTCTATAAAAAAAAGACAAAATGCTGTCACAAATGTAGTTAAATTAGTAAAAAAATTAAAAGAAGAAACATTATGAATTGGTTAAAAAAAACACTAAATTTTGGTGAAAAAATTAAAAGACTAATAAAAAAAAGACCATCAAAAATTGATGTTCAAAATAGTGATTGGGAGTCCTGTTGTAAGGGGCCTATTTTGAAAAAAGATCTAGAGGAAAACTTGTGGGTTTGTCCAGGTCCTTGCAGTAAACATTTTAGAATTAATTGTAAGCAAAGATTTGATTTATTTTTTGGGAAAGGTGAATATGAAATTTTAAAAACACCTATACCCTCTGATGACCCTTTAGAGTTTGCAGACTCATCCCCTTACATTGATAAACTTAAAAAAGCGCGTCAAAATACTGGCCAAGATTGTGCAGTGCTGATAGCAAAGGGGAAAATAAATAATATTCCTATAACAGTTGGAGCTGTAAACTTTTTTTTTATGGGTGGCTCTATTGCTACCAGTGAGGGTGAAGCAATAATTTATGGTATACAAAATGCAATAAATAATAAAACACCGTTTTTGATGTTCACGTGCGGTGGAGGACAAAGAATGCACGAGAGTCCTTTAGCGCTCACTCAAATGACTAGAACCACACTAGCAATAAATGAACTAAAAAAAAATAATCTTCCATATATTGTGTGTTTTACGGACCCAACAGCTGGAGGAATTACCGCCTCTTTTGCAATGCTTGGCGATATTCAAGTTTCAGAACCTGGTTCTTTAATAGCTTTTGCTGGCCGCCGTGTTATAGAGGGTACGGTTAAAGAAGATCTTCCAGAAAATTTTCAAAAAGCAGAGCATGTGCAGTCATGTGGTTTCGTTGACTCTATTATAGAAAGAAAAGATTTATCAAAAAAAATTGGTGCATTACTATCTATTTTGCTTAATAAAGAATCTGAGGTAAAAATTAATAATAATAATGAAACTTCAGAAAATAATATCGAAAATAGAGAAGCGTCATAATAAAAAAATAGACCTCTCGCTAGATAGAACTTTTAATTTATTAGATAAATTAGGGAATCCTCAAAATAAATTAAATAATGTTGTTACAGTAGTAGGAACAAACTCCAAAGCTTCTATGGCTACGGCTCTAAGTTCAATTTTAAAAGAAGCAGGATTTAAATGTAATATGTATACATCTCCTCATTTGCAATCATATACGGAGAGATATGTCTTTAATAACAAAGTGATGAATGAAAAAGATCTGGCTTTTCTACTAAAAGATATTGATAGGATATTAGGAAACGATAGTGCAACACTTTTTGAAATATTGACATGCGCATTCATAAAATTTGCAGAAAATTTTAAAGATAATATAAATATAATCGAAGCTGGCCTTTTTCATAGATTTGATAGCACAAATGTATTTAAGAAAAATTTACTTACCCTTTTAGGAGTAATTCATTTAGATCATTTAAATTGGTTGGATAATAAGACAATAGATGGAGTAATTTACGAAAAAACTTCGTCATTACCAGTTTCGAACATATTTGTTAACAACCAAGTAAATTCAGAAATTAAAACAAAAATTGAACAATCTTTGTTAAATAATAAATCAAATAAATATTATTATGAAAGTGATTTCAATATCACAAAGACTGAAGACAATTTTATTTATTATCAAGACAATCTGGGTGAAATCATGTTACCTCAACCTAGCTTAATTGGGGATCATCAGCTTTTTAACATTAGCACTTCAATAGCGGCGTCTAGAAAAATATTTAATGTTTCTAATATAAATATTAAAAATAGTATGAATAAAATAAAATTAAAAGGACGTTTGCAAGAAATTAAATCTGGCAAATTAAAAAGATTAGTTGGTAAAAACAGACTTATAATTGATGGGGGGCACAATATTAATTCAGCAGTTACAATTTCTAATTGGATTAAAAAACAAAATAGCAAAGTTCATTTAATTTGCGGTATGATGAATGATAAACCCCATAAAGAGTTCATTAATCAATTTGAAAATTACGTAAATTCAATAACTCTTATAGATATTCCTAATCAAGAGGGCTCAATTTCTAAAGAAGAGTTTAAAAAGAAAGTAACTTATCAAAATATTCAAACTGCAAAAAGTATTGAAGAGTCCTTAATAATAAATAATAAGACAGAAAACTGCATTTTTTTGTTTACTGGAAGTCTTTATCTAGCCGGTGAAGTTTTAAATCGTAATTAAATATTTTCTTTAATCCAAGATACAATATTTGATTTCGTAGTTGCTCCAACTTTAGTTGATTTTAGTTCACCACCAGAAAAAAGCAACATAGTAGGGATTCCTCTTACCCCGTATTTGGTTGGAGTATTTGGTTCATTATCAATATTATGTTTTGCGATTACCACTTCAGACATTTCGCTTGAGATCTCCTCAAGGATAGGTCCAATTTGTTTGCATGGGCCGCACCACTCTGCCCAAAAATCTACAATCACCGGTTTGCCAGCTTTAATTACCTCTGTTTCAAAGCTTTCATCTGTAACGTTTACTGTTGCCATATAAATCTTATATAAAATTTAATTTTATATTCAAGTTTAAATCTTATTCAATTTAATTTATTCACACTAAATATTTTTGTACTTTTTTTCAATTGACATGACATAATTATTAAGTCGATCAAGAAACTTTAAATTATTTTCATTACCTTCATCGGTATACTTATTTCTAAGATTATCGCACTCATGATAAAACTCTTTACAAGTCCACCATTTCTCTTTTTTTTCGCTTAAAATCCTATTAGCAATTTCTACTTTTATTTGTTTTATCATAGATTCTGGCAAGACATGCGGGGCCTCCTGGAATATTATTTTTTTGCCGAATCCTATCATTCTTTGATCCTCAAATTTATCTAATAATCTTAGTTTGTCATTCCACGGAGCTTCATGCCATTTTTTGAAATAAATTAGTATCTTTATTTGAAGTAAACTTTACGTAAATACTTTCCTCTGGTTCTATATCTTCTTGTGATTTTGATTGCTCTTTTTCCTCAGCAATTTCTCTTAGTGCTATTAATATGTTTTTTGAAAATTGTTCATTACTATTTACAAGTTTTGCTCTTTTATTAATTAATGAAATATCAATTGAGCTATATGGTTCGACTTTTATACCATATTTTTTGTCCATTATTATTGGAGCTTTATTTGATCTTATTGTCCTTAAAAATTTAGGCGATTTTTTCATTTGCAATTTAAGATCATTGATTGACATTTTGAGCAAAGGCTCAACATCGACTTTCAAATCAACAGCTTGACCCCACTGGTATATAGGGTGAGTACAATATTGTGGGTGTAAAGGTGCACATAGGTAAAGTCTTGATTTTCCATAAAAATACTCATTTAAAGTTATAATTTTTTCCTTTTTTATAATTGTTTCGGTGTCTAATTTATTTGAGGTTTTTAAAAAAGTATCCCAAGTGTTGGATTGTTTGTTTTTTATAAGTGCAAGAATTTTATGAGTGAGTTCAGCATCAAATAAAGCGCTGTGGGCTCCTTTAGTTTCAAAACCATTCATCCTTGCTAATGACTCTAATTTCATTACAGCATTGCCTTTTGAGTTAGTCTCAGTCTTTAAAATTTTATCATCTAAAGCAAAAGCACCTCGAGTAATATTTAGACCATCATGTCTTTTATTTGGTGATGAATTTGTAATATAAGGATACCTCAATCCTTTAAAAAACTCTTTTCTGATCATTTCGTCATCAAAACCTATATTCGACCATCCTAAAAATATTGCTGGACTCCATTTTTTAAATATCATCTCGACCTGAGTTAACATTTGATAATGACTAAGGTTTGCTTTTGTCAACATATTGACATCAGTTTTGTTTACTATAAGAGCCATACATTGAGGTATCTCACCTTCAGGAAGTCTACATCTTAAATTAAATCTCTCTTTTTCAACTAAATTTTTATCAACAAGAATTCCTCCAATTTCAATGATGCTTCCAAAATCTGTGCTAGAACTAGAAGACTCAATATCCCATATCACTATATTCATAGTATGTATTTTATGCTAAATGAAAATGATGAGACTCGCATCTAAACAAGTAGCAAGAATATTTTTAATATATTAATTTTAATTAAAGTCAAATTATTATTTTTTAATTAAGTTATAAAATCTTTCAACTCTCTCAAGAAATTTGTTTTGAAAATTTATTAATTCATTGCCCTCTATTTTAAAATTTTGGAATAATCTATCTACAGTGCATAATAGAATAACTCCTTGTGTTATATTGGAATTATAAACAGTATTATGAGCTAAAGAGTAAGCTCCAATTTGTAGGAAATAATCTTCAATATATTTCTCTTTTTTTGGTTTATTACTTTGTTTAAAATCTAAAATTGTTTCTTTGCCTTCATATACACCCACACAATCTGCAGTACCTGCATATTTACCGGGATAGTAAATTGTAGCCTCAGAGCCCCATATCTCTAGTAATTTATTTTTTAAACCGTTATCGATGATTTCCTCTGCCATTTTCTTTGATTTATTATGATCTTCAAGCAATTCTTGATTTAATTTTCCATACAAGAACTGTTCTATATAAGAGTGCATTGAGGTCCCTCTGGCCGAAGCTTCATTCTTTATTCTATCTGCTTCAACAACCCCTACTCTTTGTTTCCAGGCCAGAATTGCAGCTTTATCCTCCTCGCTTTTAGTGGCTGATAAAATTGTTGTTACAGAGGGTAAACTTGATCCATCTAAAGAGTAATGTCTAGATCCATTTATCAAAGATCTAGTTGATTTTGGATAGGAAAATTTAATATTCCACTTCATTTAATTATATATAGAACTATTTGAAATCAATTAAAATTAATTTTTAGATTTTTTAGAATTAGGTATATTTAGTTTTTCTACATTCTCGTTTTTTGATGCTATCTCAATTTGCTCGGGATCTTTAATATTTCCAAGTGTATTCATAATAGATCTTGCATCTCTGCCAAAATTATCAGTTGTCAAGATAGCCTGCTCTAATTTCTTTCTGAGTTCTTTTATTCCATCAAAATGTTTTTCAAATCTTGAGCTTATATTTCTTAAGTCGTTGTATATTTGTGTAGCGTGTTTTTGAACTTTAAGTGTTTGGAAACCTAAATGATAAGATTGTAATAATGCGGATAAAGTATTCGGACCAGATACTGTAACCTTATATTTGGTTCTTAATTCCTGTAAAAGTAGTTCTTTAGTTTTTGGATCTCTATAACTAGTGAGTTCTGAAAACAATCCCTCAGTAGGGACGTAGATAATAGCGAAATCTGTACTTTTTGGTGGTGCTATATATTTTGTGCAAACATTCTTAGCTTTTAATCTAAAAGCTGCCGCTAAATCTTTCCGTGCTTCTAATTGCGCTTCTTTATCATTGTCATTGTAAGCTTCTTCAATAGCTTTATATTTTTCAACAGGCCAATGACTATCAATTGGTAAAATCACATCTTGAAGTATAATAGCAAACTCAACCGTCTCTGAAGTGTCTTCTTTTATTTTAGCATTAGCAATAAACTGAGATGCTGGTAGTAAATCTTTTAATAATGCTCCTAATCCAAACTCCGCTAAAGTTCCATAAGATTTTACCCCACTCAAAATTCTACTAAAATTGTCTTGGCTTTTATTCAATTCGCTTACTTGTTGATTAAATACTGAAACTTTTTCATCTACTTTGGTTAAAGCACCTGTCATATCTTTAGCTATTTCTTTACTCATTGTTCCAAAAGATTGGCTAAACGAATTTTTTAGTGAGCTTACCTCGTCTTTAAAAATTTGCTCATTATTTGGTAGCTCAGGTTGTTTACGTTTAATTAAGAAAATAATTGCAAAAAGATTAGTAACAAGCAATACAACAATTAAAATCATTAGCAAAGAATCCATTTTGTATTATACCTTTTTATTGAGTCTTTTTATAATGTTAAAAATGCCTTTTTTTTTTCGGCTTTTTTTGGAAATCATTAAACATGCTTGTGAATTTAAAATTATTCCGTCTTTTAATACTCTTAAATTATTAGCCTTTAATGTTTCTCCCGTTGAGGTAATGTCTGTTATAATTTCAGAAGATCCTATAAATGGATATATTTCTGTTGCCCCAAGACTTTTTACAATTTTAAATTGCGTTACACCTCTTTCGAACATAAAATTCATAGTTAAGTTTGGATATTTTGTTGCCACTCTTAATCTACTCTTTTTTTTTTCTTTAAATTCAAATGCAATTTCCTCTAAATCTGCAAGAGTTTGAACATCAATCCAATCATCGGGAATAGCAATAATTAGATTTGCCTTACCAAAACTATATTTTTTTTTTACTTGTATTTTTTTCTGTATAGCGATTGCACTTTCCTTTAATAAATCATATCCTGAAAAACCAATATCTAAGGTTCCATCTCCTAATCTTTCTACAATTTCCCTCGCATGCAAATAAGTAATATTAATTTTTTTATATCCTTTTATATATCCAAGTAAATCTCTTTCACCCCTTTCAGATTTAAGTTTTAATCTATTTTTTGAAAACATTTTCAATACATCTTTTCTTAATCTTCCTTTACTTGGTATTCCAATATTAATCATTTAGGTTTATTGCTGCTCCAACTGCTGGTATCTTTTTAATTGATCCAAGATCTCCAATAAGATTGTCGTATCTTCCTCCATTAATAATATTAATTTGATTTGATTTATATTTAATATCAATTTTAAATACTAAACCTGTATAATATTCTAATTGTCTTCCAAATGAGGCAGAATACTCTATATTAAGTCTCAAAATTTTATTGTTTGTGATTGGAAAATAACTTTTTTCTATCCTTAAATTGATTTTATATTTTTTAAAGAAAAAATTTAGTTTTTTAGATGCTTGATTGATTGGGCACCTAATTTTAAGAAATTCTTTAATTATTTTTACGACGTTTTTTCCTTTTTGAGGTCTTCTTGGATCTTTTATTTTGTCGTTAAATCTATTCAAAATCTCGTTTAGAGTTCTACCAGCTATTATCTTTGATTGTTTTTGTTTTAGCATTTTTTTATATTTTTTTTTATCTATCTCAACAATTGTTGGGTCTACATCAGAGTTTGTCTGTAATCTTTTTAATAAATCATTAAAATAATTTTCTCTCCAAAAATGCCTTTGCAATCTTAATCTCCATCTCTCGGGTATATCTAATTTGTTCAATAAAAGTTTAAATATTTCAATATTTCCGATTGTCAAAACACCCGCTGAAAATTCTAATTTTGATAATGAATTAAGAGCTGTATTAATAATTTTTTTATCGTCATTCTTTTTATTATTTGATCCAATAATTTCAAAACCGATTTGATTTCTTATTATATTATCAGATTGTTTTTGTGTTTTTCTGAATGCTTGACCACTGTAAAATACTTTTTTGGGCCCTTTAGTTCTCTCATTTAAATACTTTAAACATGATGCAATAGTTAAGTCTGGTCTAAGACAAATTTCATTTCCTTTTTGATCATTAAAAGAAAAAATAAAACTTCTGAAAGACTCACCAGATCTTTCAACTATATGGTTAGTTTCTATTACGGTATCTAAATCAATGTACTTAAATCCTCTTGATCTGATTGAGTTTAATATATTTTCAGATATTTTTTTTGATTTCATCAACTAGACTTTCAATTTTAATATTTGCTTCTATTCCATTTTTTAGATTTTTAATTTTTATTTGTGAATTTTTAATTTCCTCATCTCCATAAAAAATAACACAAGGTGAACCAATTTTATTAGCATACTCCATTTGTTTTTTTATTTTACCCTCTCCGGGATAAATCTCAGAGCTGATATTCTCCGATCTTAGTTTCTTTAATACTTCTATGTATTTATTCATGTTTTTTTGTTCAAAAACACATATCATTACTGGTCGTACAATTTTTATGTTAAATTCTTTCTTTTGCTTTAGCGCATAAACAAGTCTATCTATACCTACAGATATACCAGTGGCTGGATAATCTAAATTACCAAAATTACCTACTAGATTGTCATACCTGCCCCCACCACCTATTGATCCAAATTGAATAATTTGTCCTTTTAAATTTTTAACGTTGAAGTTTAAATTAACCTCAAATATTGGGCCTGTATAATACTCCAAACCTCTTATTACAGATGGATCAAATTTGAAATTATCAAATTTATAATCTTGAAATATTTTCATTATTTCTTTTAAATCCTCATTATCAGACGAATTTACGTTTAATGAGTTTTCAATAACTTTTATTTGGCACTCATTTAGGCCTGCACCTTTTGTATAATCGCCTGATTTGTCTTTTCTTCCTTCACCTAATAATTTTTTTACCTCTATCCAACCCAATCTATCTATTTTGTCTAAAGCTCGAAGAATAATTGATTTTTTTTCATATGATTGTATTTTCAGATTATTAAACAATTCATCTGTTATTTTTCTAGATGATATTTTTACAATATAATCTTTTTTTGTCAGACCACAATTTTCTAAAATTTCAGAAACCATTATACATAATTCTGCATCTGCTTGTAGATTTCTTGTACCAACATAATCAGCATCGAACTGTAAGAACTCTCTAAACCTTCCAGGACCTGGTTTTTCATTTCTCCACACAGTTCCTAACTGATATCTTTTAAAAGGTTTAGGTATCTCATTAAAGTTTTTTGCAACATATCTTGCTAGGGGTGCTGTTAAATCATAGCGTAAAGACAACCATTTAGTCTCATCTTTAAAAGAAAATACACCTTCACCTGGTCTATCTTTGTCAGGTAAAAATTTACCTATGCTTTCAGTATATTCAAAGCTTGGTGTTTCTAAATACTTAAATCCATATTTAATCATTACTTCTTTAATTTTTGAAATTATGAAGTCTCTAATTAAAAGTTCTTCTTCTTTTCTATCTTCAAAACCAGAAGGCAATTCCTTAGAAGGTTTAATTTTTTTTTGTTTTTCCATTGTTTGGTACACGGGGACAGATTCGAACTGTCGACCTTCGGTTCCACAAACCGCTGCTCTAACCGACTGAGCTACCCGTGCTCCTGTATTTGTTTTATACTAATTGTGGATATTTTTAAATTTATATAATGATTAAATAGCTAGCGTTCAGCTAGCATGAAAATGATATCTGTGAGATAATGCTGATTTTTTAAGATCGTAAATCATGAAATCTAGATAACAGTTTAAATCTAAAAATCAATAGTTGATTGTATAGGAATGTTTGCAGCTTATTAGCTTTATAATCCCTATACAATATTGTTGATGAATTAGAATTAAGAGGTTTTTTGCAGTTTTACCGCGGCAGGACCTTTATCTCCGTCTTCAACTTCAAATGTAAGCTCGTCACCTTCGTTTAAGAACCTTAAACCTGCTTCTCTTACAGCTGAAGCA
>MDTG01165523.1_pt1 | contig 43316 bp, 28 predicted proteins | sample 811421 | NCBI WGS metagenome assembly MDTG01 (sample SAMN05326645, study PRJNA326480) | marine metagenome | isolation source: seawater | place: Pacific Ocean: South East | collected 2011 | reverse complement strand
TGATATATCCCCGGCTGCTTCTCCGTCTATATCAGAACCTACTTGGGTTTGAGCCATACTTGCATGGCTGCATAACATCAACGGGATACTTAATAAAAAGAATTTCCATTTTTTAAACTGAGATAGTGTTGTTTTGGTTTTCATAATAATGCTTGTTTGATTTCGTTTTCACCACTTTGAGCCTATAAATATAATAAGTTTTTATGAATTACTTGGTTTGTTGATTTTACTGTAATCGATTTAAAAACTTCAAAATAACAAAGGTAACTATTTGGTCACCTTTATTTTCTCTTTATGTTTCTGTTAACTAGCCAATTTACAAAACTTAGATATCACTTCTCTAAACTACCCACAAGTTTGAGACACTACCATATTACCAAGGTGCAGCAGTTCTTACTGAATCTAATTTACCGTTGATAAATTCTGAGTCGATAACTAATTTGCCTTCTTCATTATACACCTTAAAAAAGCCATGTTCAACTCCACTTTTATATTGTTGTAATCCTTCAACTTTTCCACTTTCAAAATACTTTGTCCATGTACTATCTTTTCTCCCATTTTTATAAAACCCATGAATCTCAACATTTCCATTTTCATAATACTGAAAGTATTCTCCATTTAGTGTATCCCCTTCAATTTTTATACTTCCATCGGGATAATATTCAATAATATTTCCCTCATTACTGCATCTAATTAGAAAAATGACTGCAAGAGCTAAAATAAAAACGTTTAACTTCCCATTTCTGTTATTGATTATATACTTCATTTGTTACTTTATAATAATATCTTCCTGTTACTTCAACCCCATCACCATGACTACCAACCTTATACTCAAAGAAATTTCCAATCTTATCCATCCCTTGATCTCCTATTTCGATTCCATTTTTTTCAAACCAGTTCAAGATTCTTTGATTATCTTCTTCGGTATTGGCATTTACTTTAAAGGCTTGATCAAAAAATTCATTCAATAATAACCTTTCCATATATTTTAAAGCACCAGGATATTTTTCTTGAATTTCATTAATGTTTGCCTGTGTTTCAACAATACTCGACAGCCACTCTCCCCAACTACCGTACTTCTTATGGAAAGCAGTTCCTGAACCAATAATATCAAACGTACCTATTTCAGCAATTGGAACATTTCTACCACTTGTAAACAAAGTCTTGGAATACTTTTCAGCTAAAGCTCTATCCCTTTCACTTCCCGTCTCTAGAAATTTATTCATTGCTTTCTGCCTTAATGCAGCATTACTGTTTTCTCCCTTTGAAAAATAAATTTGTTCACTTGATGTGCTTACTTTCCCATAATTATACTCAAAATCTCCTGACAGTCTATTCTTAACCTTCTTCAATGCATATTCATCAATATTGAATATTGATTATTTTATCTTCTACATCCCAATCAGTAGAAATCCCTACCATTCTGTTAAATTACTTATCACACGATACGCTTCGTCTATTGTATGGTAGTGAGGATAGGGTCATTTTCTTCAGTATATCTACAATATCTGTACATTACTTTCTTGAGTGGGTGTTTTTTTTTAATAGCTTAACAACTTCTTTCATCTTCTCTTTGTTCCAATATCCTACAGCAAATTGTTTTAATAAAACTTTGTTATCCGTCAAAAAAACCAGTTTTGAACTTGTTAAAGAACTTAGACCAAACCCACTATCAAAAAACCTAATTTTCAACTTACTTAATTCAATCTCAATCGATTCTTTCTTAGAATCTCGTAAAAAGTAATCGATCTTAATGTATTTATTGTCTAAAACTCTTATTTCATTTATATAAACTTTCGATTCCTTGATCTTTATATAAACATAATATAGAAATAATATTACAATTACATAAAGAAGCTTGCTATACTCTGAAAAAATAATTAATAGAGATACAAGTATTAACCAAACAAATGCCCAATTTGAGATAATACTATTAACTAAGCGATATGAATATGAAACATTTTTTATTCTTATACACATTTCTATTTCGTTTTTTCAGAATTTTTCTCTATAATATCTATACTCTCTATTGTCATATTACCACTAGTAATAATATTACTAAACTTTTGCAGCTGTGAAGGGTCATCAAACTTCATAGTTGCAGCTCCTTCAACCACATTTAGGCCGAACTCCATATACTCCACAACCTCTTTATCATCAACCATAGTTTTTACAGTTAAACCAACAGTTGCATTTAAAAATCCCGAAGGAATTTTTTCAGCTAGTTCTTTTTTATTTGTAATATTCATTGTTAACTCAACTGCACCACTTGCTGCAGAGTATGTCCCGACAGTTATACCAAAACTAACTCCTAATGCTCCAAGAGTGCTCAACGACGCTCCTCCTGTTGGAATAGCCGCTGCAACAGCTACTATCCCTGCAGCTATTCTTAACACGGGTCCACCATAATCAACAGTATTCTCAATTCCTAACTGTGCTAATTCCTGAAGCTCACAGGATAAACAACTAGGTTTGACAGGTTCAAAGTTTATCCACTCTTCTGAGTTTTCATTATAATATTGATGAATAGCTTTTCCCTCATTATCTACTGATAAAAATACCAAATACCCATCGACTTTCATGATTGAACCATGACCATGTTCTTGTACTTCAGATGGCTTCCATTTGTACTTTGGAGTAGTTGGTTCTAAACCTTCCAACTCAATCATATCAATAACCCTATTACCACTAAAAGCATAAGGAGAGTAGAATGGATATTTCGCAATTAAAGGATCAATACTTAAAAACCTACCCAACCTTGGATCATGGATTCTGTACTTAAATGCTAATGAGTTACCATTCCCTTTTATTTCGTCATCTTTTTCCTGTCCTTGGAACCCATAACGATAGCCATCCGCTCCCGTTGATTGCCGTTGGGGATATAACATACCAAAAGGATAATAGTCGTGCATTTCTCTGATCACCGGTTTGTAGTATTGAAAAGCATAACCCGTACAGCTTTTGGTTAAGGATTCTTCATCCACAGTAAAACTGCCCGGGGATTTTAAGATAAAACCGATACTTACAACTTGGTCCATATTTAAAGTTACACACATATGTGACTCTGCAGCTATTATGTCTAACACTCCTCCGGCATCGTAAGTTACAAAATAAAGATCGCGTGGTAGCGGCTCTACCAAAGTAAAGCAATATTCATACGTACAATTGCTTTCTACCCCACCGCGCAAACGGATCGTTCTTTTTATTCCTTCATCTGCCCTTCTAACGGTAACATTCATATATCCCTCTTCATAATTCAGATCTGTTACTCCAGTGGTCGACCAATCAGAAACAGGCTCTTCAAAGTTATTTTGAAAAATGGTTGAGTTGGTAAGCGTTGACTGAATATAAGGGTATTTATTATCGGTAATTACCGCCAATACATTCCCCAAGTGATTTTTGAGTTCATAGCGTTTTTTGCCCCGGTAAACCGTAAGGTAATCTTTTATTTCATCAACTGCTGTTGGCTGAGGTGAAAAGTAATTCAAATTATTAAAGTTTTTATCTTCATCCAGCCCGGCTTTAAAGGTAACTTCACTGACCTGTTCTCCCCGTTGAAAAAGCCCGAGACGATCGGAACCGTAGATCATCAATTCACTTTGATCCAATTGCGATTTGTATTTACCTGACCCTAAACTACTGTACGATAACTCATAAGTTGAAAGGGGATTGCCTTGTGCATCGCGAACATAATAAGTGGTTGTCCACATAAATTCAGGACTTGGTTCACCTTCCGGACGCGGTTTTACCACTTTTTTAATACGATTGCCCATGGCATCGTAATAAAAACGCATTTCTGTAAATTCTCCACTTCTACTGATACTCTTAATCTTACCGTTCCCATACCATTCAATAGCATCAATGTTTTCCGCCCCATCTCTGATCAGATTTCCCAAAGCGTCGTACACATAATTATTTTCTGTTCGTTCGGTAGTATTTAAAGCTTGCCCTTCCTGAATGTCATAGCTAGTTCCAATACTTACCTGATCCTCTACTGCTAATAGTTTGTTTGTATACTTTTTCTTAAACGACTCATCAGACATATTGTTCTCATCATGGTGCTGGTATTTGTACTCAAAAACATCAAACTCATCCCCTTCCTCATTTTTACGTCCAAGCTGCATTAAGTTGCCATTGGCATCGTAATTATAATAAGTATCATAATAACCCTGGCTAACTGCCCCTTCCCAATTATTGGTAGAAGTAACTGCTGAAGAAGTATATGAAGTAGAGGTTTTAATGCGGTTTAATTGGTCATAACCATAAACGATGGCCAATGGTCCGTTAACAGCAGGATCAAAAGCCTGATTATACAAAGCCGTTGACATATAACTGATGTTTCCGTTATACAAACTACTTCTGGCTGTTTCTACGTCCGTTCCGGCAAGATTGGCTTCAAACTTATTAGCTAGTGATTTACCTCCGATATCTTCATAATCATCTTCATAATACCCCAAAGTAAATCCATAAGCATCTTCTGCAAAATATGGATTAGCTGAAGAAGCTAAAGCATCTTTTCCAATATCGCGGTTGTGGTTTTTGGTATTGGCATTCACTCCTTTTAACCACCCATGAATGGTGTAGGCATAATCCGTTCCCTGTACGTCAACTTCACCCCATTGTTGCCTTTTTAAAGGACCGTGCCGGTAATATTCATAATCGGCATCTTCATCCCAATGTACTTTATCAGTTGAAGTATAAGCCGCTTGAATCCGGTTATCCGCATCGTATTCGTATTTATGATAAAACTGGTCGGCTTCACCTTCTTGATAGTTCACTCCAAGCACATTGCCGCTAATCAGGTCGTATTCATACCCTATTACTTTAAACTGTTGATCCAAGGGCGCCAAATCCGGATAATCCTGTACCAAGTACTTCACATTTCCATGCGGATCGTAACTATATTGCATGGCATGGTCGTAGGTACAAGGGTTTCCATCATCTTCCTCCTCATAAGTTACAAAACTTACACGATTTCTCAAAAAGCCTTGGCCAACCGGCAGGGTTGCACAACTGAAAGTTTCCGTATAGGTAGTATGGCTCACTTCTATTTTTGTTGTGGAATTGGCCCAATTTTCAAAGGCATTGTAGCTTAATTGCTTGCCATTGTATACACTTTCTATATGGGTACTGCTGATCAATTGTCCGCTTTCCACAGTTCTCCCTAATTCATCGTATAAGGTATAACTGTATTTATAATTACTGCCTTGTTCTTCAAATTGTTTGGGATTTTGTGAGGCCACCAAGCGTCCCAGCTTATCATAATAAAAGCGAGAAGAAAAGCGGTTGCTATTGTCTGTTATTTTTCCGGATACGCCCCCTTCACCGGCAAAAATGCCTTTGCCCCGATCGGTAAAAGCCACCGCTGTAAGCATATCCATATTTCCGCTAATGTCTCCTTTATCTTCCCAACTCTGCCCTCCGTCATCGGTTTTGTATAAGTTTCCGTTATCTGTGACTACATAACCTACTTTGCGATCAATAAAATCGAAGCTTTTAACTGTTCCATTTACGTTTGGCATGGTTAAGGCATTGGCCACAAATTGAATGCTCGTATTGTCCCATTCAATTGTGATCAGCCTGTTTGTTGTAGAATTTAACCCCAATGCAAAGCCGTATTGAGGGTCAACCATTTTAACCGCAATTACATCTGTAATTCCGGCCGGATTAATATTGGTAAAACCAGCTGCAGTGCCTCCATTGGTCATATACAATTTACCCGCAGTCCCATCATTCCCGACAAAAGCACCTACCTTATCTTTATAAAAGTGTACATCACTAAAGGTATTTGAGACACCTAAGCCCCCGATGGCTTGCCATTCCGGTGATCTTGCCGCATCATATTCATAAGCAAAACCATTGTCTCCCACTAAAACGGCATGTTGTGAAGAAGTAAAATGAATGTCTGAAAAATTACTATTAGGTGAATTGACCGGATCTTTAAATGTAGACCATGTTTTTCCGCCATCATGGCTTTCCAATAAGGTATTTCCATCACCCACTGCAACTACATCCATTGCATTGATGTGGAACACCCCATTGACTGGCGGCGGAATAAAAGTATTCTCTTCCGACCATGTTGTTGTTACATCATCGTAATATAGAATGGTTCCATTATCCCCAACGGCATAATAGTTTCCTGACCCATCTCCGTCGATGGCATTTAAGCCATTTGTTATACTGCTTGGTAAGCTAGTAGACTGCACCCCTTGAAAATAGACATTAGGTTCACCACTCACCACCGCATATAAAACAGTTGTACCACTTTGAAAATCTAATTGGTTTAACTGTGAGCCAAGTGATGTTTGAGCAACAAGTGTTGGATTTGAACTCAAATTATACGAATAATACTCTCCATTAGTTGCTATTACTCCACCCTTATCGTTGTCATCAAAGTCTACATCAATTAAGTCTACCTTGGGCGTACCGGTTTCCAAATACTTCCACGATAAGCCTTCATTATCAGAAATTAACAACGCTCCATTGTTTCCGCTTATAAAAGCCTTGTCTGCATTGGCGTTATAATCAACAGATGTAAGTAACTGAGGAATAATATCATTAGAAACCAGACTCCAATGGCTACCGCCATCCGTTGATTTCAAGATCAAGCTTTCTCCTGATAAATTAAGCCGAATCATTCCAATACCATTGGATCCTATTTCATTAAAAATAACTTCTTCAACAGTTGCTCCGGATGGCATAAAACCGGCAACGCTTCCAGGCAAAGGCAGCAGGTCAATTGTTGCACCTCCATCATCAGTTGAATAAATCAGACCATCATTTCTAATAAGATACCCATCTGTTTCTGAAACCATATGCATCACTTCAATGTACTCCGTTATCGTAAAGTTACTGTTGTAGCTTGGTGAACTCCATGAAGATGATAAATAAGTATACACTTCACCGGAATTCATTACTGCAATTCCGGCAGGATTCGCTGAATTAAGATTAAACATCTTAACATCCTTTATACTGCTACTCCCAATGGCGGAAAAAGTTGTCCATGCACTTCCACTATAATAAAGGAATTGGTCTATAGCCGGATCAATAAGATAAGGATCACCTCCATCTGCTTTAATCAGGGTATAAGATGTTGTTCCTAAAATACTACTACCATAACTGCTCCAGCTTTGCCCGGCATCCGTGCTTTTATATACATGAGAATCCGTACCATCTTCAGTAAGACAAAAGCCAACGTCAGCGCTCGAAAAATACATATCCAAAATGTCTCCCGTTAAACTTGCAGTTGCATTAACCCACTGCTGTCCGCCGTTAGTAGTGTATTTTAACTTTTTTACTCCGGCTTCATTAATTACTGCTGTAAGATTATTCATGTCTTTGGCATGAAGTTTTTCGATGTGTCCGCCTTGGTCGGACTTTAAGTCAAGCACAGCATTTCCATTGACCCTAAGTAAATTATTTGATTTTGAAGCATAAAACTGAATCAATCCATCAGACATGCTCATGGCTGTAACCTCCTCGACAGCAAGATGAAGTGAAGGTATCCACACACCATCTAATGCGGAGCAACTGTAAATTTTCCCCAATGAAGATATGGCAATTCCTTTCACCGAACTTCCGTCTTGACTTAAAGTTACATCAATTATGTGCTCATCATTTCCCAATAAAGAAGATAAAACAGTAAAAGGAGTTATGCCCCAATTTTCTCCTCCGTCTGTACTTTCCCATATTTTACCGCTTTTACTCATCACATAACCGGTCGATGCGGAATAAAAATACACCTTGATCAGGTCTTCATTGGTCGGCAGAACTCTTTCTTCCCAATCTGTTGTTCCGTCTTTAATTAACAGAAAACCTCCATCACCTACAACAAATTTTTTGGATCCCATCCACTGAACATCATTCAGCCGGTTAGTTGTTGAGGCTTGTGACTTATTCCAGCTATTGCCACCGTTTTTGGTATAGTAAATGACTCCTTCGTTATTGCCGGTGTTTTTCCCCACCATCACTCCGTTATAATTGTTAATTAAGGAAAGGTTCCCTGCTTTAAAGTTCGGATCAACTCCCGGTGCCGATAGTTCAGTATCGTATTCATTTACATCATCCTGATCTGGGGCTTGCTGCTCGACCAACTGATTCAATGAATTATAGCTATAGGTAGTGGCCATTTGATGATTTGTATAAACCGTTCGCTCTCCCTGTATACGATCCTCCCTGATATCCTCCAGCTCAGATGCAGACGTGATCTTATTCACCCCCTTTGGAGGAATCGTACGAACCAGATTACCGGCCTCATCATAATAATACAAAGTATAGTGATGTTCCGAAGAATTTTCGTTCAAAGTAAAACTCTCAAAATTACTGAGGCAGTGGTTAATATAATCTTTCTCAAATTCCTTTCTTTTTTCTTCAATGTAATTGTTGTACCGCCTCCTTGCATTGGTCTCTATGGTGGTATTCATCAACTCTATGCAAGAGTCTACCGGAGAAAACTCAACGATATCTGAGTCCGGTAATCGTCCGCAAAAGGGAGAAGGATCGGGAGAGCAGTCTTCTTTTAAAGAGATGTTATCCAAGGCTAAAGTGTAACCTAAAAGGCTAGATCCATATTGGATCAATTCAATCTTATACCAGATCTCAGATGAATTTGTCGTAAAGTCTACTGATTTTTTCGTCCAAATGTAATTATTAATAATACTCCAATTCGAGATATGAATTGTTGTGGTAGAGCTCATTGCTGACGGATCATATGCGCTTACTTTAAGGTCAACATCTGCTTCGGCCCCATTAATACCTTTAAACATCATTGATAATTTATAATCAGTATTGGGCTTGAGTTGGACGTATTGTTCCCAAAAAGGGAGTAAATTACTTCCAGAATTTGGGTTGTAGTAGGCTAACAATGCATTCCCATAGGTCTTTGCTCCACGAGTATATGTTGTAGGGTCAACAATTCTCGTATGCTCAGGAACTGTTGTTCCGAACTGTTGCTCTTGATATAATGGGCTTTCAGTAGTGGAATAACAATCTTGCATGGCTTCAAAATCACCGTTGCAGATCAAGTTATTTCCGGCACAATCCGGGCAGCTGCCCAAGGGGCAAGTAGAGGTAAAATCTACAATGGCAATTGAGCGATAACCTCCACCGGATGCCGTTGGGTCCAACTGAAGGACGATATATCCGGTATACAAATTGCCATCGGCAGCCGGTTGGTCTTTCACCCCTACATAAAGGATGTCAATGGCTTCTTCGCTAATGTCAGAAAACTGGGAAACGATCCTGTTTGATTCTCCGTTAATATCACCTATCGTTATAAAACATTCACTACCAATATCATAAGTATCGATATTCGGTAACACCTCTAAATTTGTACGGATCTTGTGTTTAATGGAAGAGGCTGTAGAATCCATTGCACATGCATTGGGCGCTACATAATAGCATTGATGCAATACACCACATTCATAACTTATGATGGCATTACCTGAGGTTCCGTCATCAAAGATCACTTCGGCAATTAAAGCAGAACCTCCAATCGCACTAAAAAGCGTGTCTTTATAAGGCTGGAAACTTAAAATTTGCTCCACATTAGACAAATCGTAATGATCGTAGTAATGGTTTTTAAGTAATCGCATTTCAAGTTTACACTCCAGAGCGTTTGGGAAAGGATAAATCAACTCGTTGCTTTCATTAATATAATATATATCGCCTATCGTATCACCGGTAAAAGGGTCATCAGCCTGAAAATCCACTGCAATCAATTCAGAAAGTTTAGTTGACGTACTTAAACTACCATTGTTCACCTTAGACTGTACAGCTTTCCCTAAAAGCCGACCCAAAAGCGTTAATTCACAGGAATAACTTTCTTCCTCAATCACATTGTAAGCCAGTCGCTCTTGATCCAGAGTTATACATTGTAAAAGCGGAAAATCATCAATTAAAGTACCACTTAATTCAATCGTAAGGTTAACTACTTCCGAAGTACTTGGATCTGTTGCGGTAGCCGAAACGTAAAATATCTCATCTCTATAGTATATACCGTTAAAATGATCGATATTATCCAGTGCTAAGGATGAGGTTGTATTGCTTAAAGTTAAGGCACTTATTGGACTCCATGAAAAACTATAATTTTCAAAAGTTATAGTTACCGTCGAACCTCCACTGTGATCCACAACAAAACCAAGCTTATTAGCCCCTGTTACTCTTTTAATTGTCTCAACCAAAAGTTGAGTAAGGTCTTTATAGTTGTCATGAGCATTAATGTTATCATCTTCTAATAAAATAACACCGGGCGACCCAACAGTAGTTACTTTAAAGTCAGCACTCCCGGAAGAATTATTAGAAGATGTAGTTACCAAAGCCGTATTCAAGAATTTCATCAGCTCGTAGCCTTCATCGGAGATCTTGCAGTTTTCGTCAAATCCGCAGTATTCTTCAAAATTCATACAGTTCTGTTGTATGGTAATTTCTGCGCTTTTACCTTCACTTCCATAAATTGTAATTGTAAAGCCATCACCGCCATCTGCGTCATCAACTTGTAAACAACAGATTGACTCGATTTGGCCGTATGAAGTAAAAATGCCCTCTGTTGCATCATAAAGATCAGGAAAGGTAAACTCACAGCCTCCAATCATTATTTGAGGCTGTGCCGAGGTACCCACATTTTCCCAGTTGATGCTCTCTTCAAAAGGAGCCCCAAATACTGCATTGCTGAGCCCTTCTGTAAACATCGGAATATTACAAGGTAGATTGTTTTATTTGAGGAAAAGTTATATTCTTCATGCATTGCAATTGCATTCAAGAAGTTCTCCAGATCGTACTCCAACGGACATTGTGCACACTCTAAAAATCGCTTGCGGTCATGATCTTCCTTAAGGTCATCCATGATGTTTTGCGAATGTTGGTCGCAACCCACATCTCCGTATTGATTATTTCCACTACAAGCATCTTCCAGCAAAGCATCAATACCGGTTAACTTGGCCGGGCTGCCAAAACGGAGGTATTTTTCTGAAAAGTACTTATACGAATGAATGTTACAGGGCTGCCCCGGATTGTAGTACTCAGAATTCTTATGTTGTAATAAAGTTTGAAAGTATGTTCCCCATCCGGTAAAGGTAAATACAGGAGGAGCTGTTACAAAAAATCCATGTAAGAAAGGATTGAACCTTTTTGACCCGATACAACCGTTATAGGAGGGAACCAAATTACTTGAGGCTGTATTGATCACTTTCTCATGCATTAATTTATTCTTTATCTTTTCCTTTATGCTTAAATAAATAGCCACAAAAATATCCCAGCTTTCTTCCTCTGGCTCAACAAAGTCAGCTGGAGGGTCACATGTTGAGCAATTGGGATTTTGACAATAAATCATCATCCAGGCTAACTCCCAAGCAGTATAACCTGAAACCGAACTTGTACCGGCATAAACATCCAGTTTATCCTGCATGGCGTCTGTAAGATCAGTATCATAATAGGGGTTCGCACTCCCTCCACTAGCGGTAAAAAAGGGATCAGTATCTACAAAAAAGTCTCTGCTCCCCAAAATGGTTTGGCTCCATGCGGGGTACTTTAAAAGAAAATCAGTTCTACTCAGGTTCATCAATTCCTCATCAAAGTCATTGGAAGCTGACATTTCCATACAAAACTGATAGTTTCCGTATTCCGGATGATAGGCAACTAGCTGTTTGCCCCATGAATCTTTATAGTTCCTGATAAAATCGCGAACGTCCAAAAGGTTCGAAGGACGGGTATAAAATAAGCCTTGGTCTTCCACAATGCCTCCTTCATCGACCACTCTAGGTAATGCATTTGATGTCAATGGATCTATTTGCAGTGGAATAAGGGACTCACTTCCATCTTCATCCCTATATACATCCTGGATCAATTCTCCACTCCCATTAAAAGCAACAGGAAACTCATGTGGTTTTCTCCAGGAAGGTCTTATCATATTTACCCTACGAGGCAAATAGTTTCTTTCATTATATATTGATAAAGGAAATTTATACGGATTGATCTTTGGTGTGCTTGGGATGATCGTTCCACTGCCTGAAACACCGCCTTCCTCAACATAGCCATATTGCCCTCCAGGACTCATGTCGCCGATCATTACCTCAAGCGCATCCTCACAAACCGTCGACTTTTGCTGACAAGGAGCCAGACATTCTTCCATTAAGTCATCGTATTCTTCTTGTGTCAAACAAGGACTACAGGTTGGATCACTCTGATTATAAGGACTATTATTATAAGTACTCCCTAAAGAAGTTGAACAGGCCTCACAAGTAACGTTACAACCAGATGGGTCAATTGCTGCCTCTTCTTCCAGATAAAAATCATTGTAAGTTAACAAGCACTCATTGTTGTCCATGTAATGATCAGTAAATTCATTTAACTTATCCCATAAAATGGATGTGGTTTTGGTTAACTTATAGGTACCTACCGGCAATTGCGTTGGTGTACCTTCAAGATTGGCATCCCATGTTCGTCCAAGGTCTTGATCCCCACAAGAAGTGCTTGCCGTACTGCCAGCTGCAATCGTTACATGATTGGAATCCAAATTTGTCTCATCCAAGCCTTTTAAATAATCTACTCCACAATCATCGACCATTTGAATATCCACCTTAACCACACAATCATAACAATACTCTTCCAAACCGGATGTTCCTTGACAATCGAATTCGTACGGTTCGTGATCGTAATTGTAAACAAACTCTTTTACTTCTTTTTTCGGAACCGCAAGTAAACGGGAGAAAGACCTTTTTCCATTAAGATAGTCAAATTTTTCCAAAAGACCTGAATGATCACCACTTAACTTCTTAACTAACAAGTCAGTGGAAGTAGGAGCAGTAACATTGCTAACCAAATCTGCCTGTGCGGAATTTCCCCCGTATAATGCAGTAGCTACTTTTCGATCGTATTGATCCAGATAGGTAACACTTATTTGCTGATTGGGATCTATTACATAATTCTTTTTATATTTATCCGCATAACCGGCTTCGGAACCAAACAATTGATCGAGTTCTTTTTGAGAAGGCATGCCATACAACACCTTTGTCTCATGGCCTCCTTCATGCCGATGGGTATAGCCGGGCATGGTTGTACTCGTTACTCTTCCTGAATTATCAGAAACGTATTTGGTTTGAACAAAGGGGTATCCATCCGCTTTTGGAAGGTATTCATCTGTACCGGCGGGATTGGAAGAAGAGTAATATCTAGCAGCCGAAGCTTCTGAAGCATCCACATATGCAGCTTCAGTATTTTCATCGCAATTTTCATCCGATAAATCAAAAGCCTCCCAGGAATATGCCTTTACTTCACTTCCGGGATCTGCATTTTCATCATAGAACTCATTAAAGTCCTGATAAAAATTGAGTTTTCCCTTTCCGCTTGGTGCCGGCAAAAATTGAATGGCCTGCCTCCCCTGACTGTCGTAAATATACTCCTGAACAACTGTTTCATCTTCCGTATTGATCCTTGTTGCTTTTTGCCTTATTCTACCGGTTCCATCAGCATAGGCCACCTCATATTTATTTTTGCCATTTTCCGTAAAATAAGCATTTGCCAACCAGTTTATATTGTCATTATGTCCTTGCGGAATGTACTCGAGGAATTCAGGATTAGCATTCATATAATCCAAAGTGCTGGGTGGTGGAGAAAAAACGGATGTAGTCCACTCACTTTCCAGTAACTTTGTATACCCATTCAGGTATCCGTTGTCCGAAACATAGCCAACTCCCCTCAAGCGGAAAACCAAGTAACCCCTATCATATATCAACGGCATAGTAAAGTTAACCGTAGCTTCATTTTGACTACGAAGCCTTACACGAGTAGCGTTAAACTTAAAATCTTGTAGGGTAAATGGTATATTTGTCATGGTCAATGGCGTCCCTTGAGTAGTTCCGTAATCATCCACATACACCCACTCTAAGTCATAGTATTCAGCATTCAAATTATCATTCCAGCTAACAGATACAATTTCATCACTCGTATTTATACTTGCATCAAAATTCAACCCACTTAAGCCATTTGTTGAAAAATACGTTCTATCCATGTGATAACGCCTTTCCACTACAGTAGAAGCTTTTAGATAAAGGTTCGTATTCGTCACTCCGGGAGTAATGGTTAGTCCACTACTTGTTATCTTAGCTTTTACCCTAAGGGCATCATCATATTTTAAGAAAACAACATGCTTGTCTGAGTTTAAAGGGTCATAAGTAACTTCAACTGTTTTCTGTTCGGTATGATAATCAAAGCCATTAACTGCTGAAGGATACTTTGGTGTCCAGTATTCAATATCGAGTGTTACGCTTACGGTATAGGGGTAGTCTTGAGCCGCATCATTGCTCTCATCCACACCAAACTCAATTAAGCCATAAGCACTTTCTTGTTTATACTTCAAATTCCAGTTAGGGTCAGTAAACAAAGGTGCTGTCCCAATAGCTCCATGAAAAATATCTATTGCTTCCACTGATGTATTGGCTGCTAAAGTTGTTTTCTTCTCTGCTGAAACATCTTTTATTGCGTATACTGAACCGTAAACCAAATAGAATACGATGAATAAAAAAGTCCGTTGGTATCTATTATAAGCCATATCCTTTTATTAATTGAAAGTGTTCATATTGCGGTGTAAGTACATAGCCGCCCTCTTTTTTTTCAATGTATTCATGAATGCTATGCGAGGTATTTCCAATGTTGTTTTGAAACTCCTTGTAGTTGATCTCAATCAAATCCACTCCATCCATATATTGCTTATAATTCTCCCGATCACTCATATATATGGAAATACTTCTCACCCGCTCATCCTTTTCACTGTACTCAAAATCCATTCTGGATATGGCACCTTCTGCAATGGAGAATGAATAAATAATACGGCTCTCATGTTTTTGCTCAGTCACCTCCTTTGCTTGCTCTTTTAAACCTACAATTGCATTTTCCACCAATTGCATTCGCTCTTTCTTAAATCCTTCCTCACTGCTTTTATTCAACACAATAACCCTGTCAGTCATGCTTACTGTAAGCTTAACCTCTTTGTTAAGCAAGTTGATCAATTGTGGTGTTGATATTACTGTCAACTCATTGAGAATTTCGTATTTCACGTACTCGCTTGCTTCCTTTTTACCATTTTTATAGACGTTAATTTCCGTCTGATAAATAATGTTATTCTCTTCAATGTAGGAGGATAATCCCTCAACAACTTTTGAGATCGCTATTTCTTTTGAGCTTTGAGCAAACACACTTAAAACTGGCACAAAAACAGCTATGAAGCAAAATAAAAACTTTCTCATTTTACAGTTCTTTTATGTGTTTCAGAGATTGTTTTAATTCCTCTTTCCGTTTCTACTTTAACCCGTACTAGTTTGCCTTCTTGGTCGTACTCATAAAAGGTTGTATAGTTTTGCTCGTTTTGTTCGGCTACTAATTTTCCGGTTCTTGCATCATAAACAAAGGATTTCATATTCCCCTGGAAAGGGTGTACACGTATATCATCAAAATAAACACCATCCCCTGAACCCGCTCCTAAATCTTTAAAAACAAATTCTATTGCCGTAGTATTTATTGGAATCTCAAACTCTTGTTCAAGCAACTGCCATCCGTCTATTATGGGACCTGTTGCCTTAAAGTCAGCTGTAGATTGATTCACACCCTCGAAAACCAGCTGTATAGCTGCATTGTCATAAGTCGTTTTTAAGAAAGACTCATCCTCTTTAACCCAAGCACTTAAAACGTACTTTTCCCCAGGTGTTGGGCTAAAACTGGGAACACACTTATTGCAACCAACACAGTTTTTTATATTAATAAAGGTATTGATTACAGTTCCCGGACAATCAGTGTCACTAGTAACTATCTTTAACTTAATAATTTTAAACCCTGTACCAGCGCTGAATACATGTTGTACTTTTCTACCGTTTTTAATGACCCCTTCAATCTCCCATTGATAAGATATTGTTCCATAAAGGTTTACCAAATCATTATTTTCATCAAAATACTCAAAATCTATCACCTTACCCAAACAACTCCCATTCACCACAATTAGATCTTCTATTTCACAAGTATGAGATGATCGCATATCAAAATCTGCTCTATGAATTACATTACTCTGTATTGTCTTAAATATGGACGCATAAGTGCCTCCTGTTGGGATACTTGGAGTCATCGCAGTATATCCAGATGGTGGTACTACCCTTACTTCATAACCTTGTCCTGACTGTAATAATGGAAAGTTGTAATTGCCATTCATGCCCGTATTTACAGTTTTAACAAGATTTGCAGAGGATCCACTTCCATCATATAGGTCAACCGGATGGTTCGCAATAGGAATAGTTGTCAGATCATCATAGACCAAACCACTTATTCCCCCTAAATCTGTACAGCAATTTTGTTCTATTTTATCCACCGGGCTATTATTAATATCATATGTACTCACTGTTCCTATTACATATAACCCAGTTACACTCTCAGAGTTATAATTATCAATTTCTATTTTATTTTCACCATTTTTAAAATCTGCAGGTACATTATGAGTGAGCTCTAAAGGACTAGCTTTAAAGCTAATATAGGAACTACTTCCTATGAGCTTTCCATTTAAATAAACATAGCTAGCATTATCCGATCGAACATATAATCTTAACTCAATGTCATAAGGACTACTTCCTTGGACATAATCATCATCAATACAAAAAGTAAATTCATATCTATACATTCCCGAAGTAGTTGATATATTATCAGGGAGTGCACAAATCCAATCTCCACTTAAGTTCGATAAAGAACCGCTTGGTGGGTTATTACTGTGCAATAATGGGTACCATGAAGGGTTTGGCCCAACCACATTAGCAGGCTGATTAGCAGTAACTCTGGCTTTTATCGGAGCTTGTGTAACCTTCCAGTCATCATCATAGTCAGACACACTAATAACTGCCCCCTGCGTGCTTGAAGTTGCATTCTGCCAACCGGTACTTACATTTATAGTACTTACATTACATATAGACATGCCATAATAAATAGATTGCGGCTTGGTTTTAGCAGAAATATTGGAAGGAGAGGTATATGAAAAGAATGGGCTCTGTGCTTTGGAAGGATACCCTTGACCATTATGAAAATAAGTTAGTGTATCTTTCTTACTGGCAGGGGGGGCTACATAACCGGAAGAGTCCGATACTTCTAACTTATTACTTACGCCTTGTGAAAAACAAGTATTAACAACGACAAATAAAGTTAGCAGAATTGTTGCTCTACTTTGAAATACCTGAATAAATAAAAAAATTACTTGCATGGATTAATTTCTCTTTTTAATGTAATTGATTGTCCATTTACATGAAGGCTATTTTTCCCTGAATGTGATTCAGATGAACTAACATTCATTTGTAAAACATAATTATCAAAGCCAAAGTGGTTGGATTCACAATCTGAACTCTCAGCATCTTCAAAGCTTTCGAATCCCATATCCTTCAGTTTAGAATTAGTTGTAACTGCAACCGGGAAACGATTGTCATAACCATATTGTGCCGATGCATATTTATCGAGTAAATTTCTATTTTCTAATGTAACACCATTAGGATTAGAAACCGTTACTTCTTCAATATGCGTCCAGCCATTCTGATTAGGCAACCAATCAGCTTCATTTATCGGATTAATGATCCAAAACGGCGAAAAACTTGCATAGGTACCATCCGTATTTGTAGTCAGGTTATTGTTTTTAACTTGCTGATTCCGGTCAGTTAAATAGGTATATTGTTTAAGTGGTTTCCAATTTCCTCTTAGCCCATTCAAAAATGGATTAGTGCTTTTGTTTTCATCTACACAATTGCAAAATAATTTTGCATCTTCAGAATATTCAACTGCAGTCGCATTTAATACTCCTGAGAAGAACAACTCATCGACTAGACCGTCTCCATCTTTATCAATCAATGGGGTTTTCTGTGTAACAACTTCTCCCACAAATGTATTCAACTGATTTGTTCTGCCTGATTCTAAGACCCTTAGGAAGGTTCCAGATGATGCAGGGTTTCCATTTTTATCAATAATACTTAGTCCATTACTTCCGATTGATTGTATCCAGCCTTTATAAGGACTCAGAATCCCATTTTCCACCAATTCATCTCCTACAGAAACCATATTCTCATAAGCTGAATTTTTATTAAAAACTACTTTACTGTTTTGATATTTTGGTCCCATTTGGTCATAGGCCCAATAAGCAGGATATTTAAATTCAAAAACCTCCTTATCGTAACGATTCAAACGGCTAGTTAACAAAGGCAAACCAGTGTATTTATCGTACAAATGTGTCTTTTCAACATTAACAATTGCCTTATTATCCCAGTATGTGACACTTTCAAGAATGCCTCTTCTTTTAATCCGCTTATTGATAACCGCCGATTTATACATTACATCCTCGTAATTTGAATTTCCCCAAATTGCCAGAAGCAATACAGGAATAATAGATATGGTAAATCCATCAATATTAACATCCATAGAACTTCCAATCGTTTTAGATCGGCTTTGACGAAAGTCAACGTGCATGTCATAATCAACACCATAAGTACTCTGTTCGATTACTCCTTCTTTTGACATTGTCATCACCTGATTACTCAAACGTCCCGAAGATGATTGCTGATAGGCATATTCAACACCACTTACTGCCTCAGACAAATCCCCTTCCTCATAATTCAGGACTGCTTTTGGTTTTCCATGCATATCATTCTGCTCGATAACATAGCCCTGAGATGTCGCTAAATAGTCAGAAGAAGAAAGCTTAAATAACTTTAATAATTTCCTTGAAAACCGTTCCGGTTCTAATGTTGTTTCATCAAATAATGTGGGGAAATTTTGTGCTGTATAAAATTCATAAATAGTTGTTCCTGCAGTATTGGAAACGTTTTCTTTATATAAGTTTTTAACTGACACCTTACTATAACCTACAACAGGTGCTGACATATACAATTCTCCCATGGGTTCTTCGATATAATATTTTTCATTAGCAGCCAGCAGTTTCTCAATTTCAACAAAACGTGGTTGTCTAAAAGGATTCTCTTCGTTACCTAAAATTGGTTCGTAAGATGCGACTCCGCTACTAATTCTTTTATGCCCCACTGTTTTAGTGTAATCATACTCCTTCCCATATGATTCGTTATTAATCGTATTTCCCGACATACTGCTCCATTGATCATCTATGTACAATCGTTTAACCCGGAGCCCCCCTCCTTTTTTAATACCAACAGGATTATGTAATCTCAACCAAGACTTTCCAGTATTCATATGCTTACCAATAGCTTTCAATCGAAGTTCATTATTCACTCCATAGAGTGCCTGTGTAATTGAAGTAATATTGCCAATGAGTGATTTAACTATTTCCATTACCTTTCCGCTTGGTCCAACATCCCTCGATTTTTCTGAAGTATTAAATGCAATATGCGGATAAAACTGTTTAACAAAATTCCAGGTAGCATATGTGATTGGGTTTTCTCCTTTTATAGGCTTAAACATAATTACTGCATGATCTACAATACCGTTTGAGTTTTCATCTAAGACTTTACTCTTATCGTCATCGGCATCATAGTTCGCATAGCCTTGAATATATTCTTTTTTACCAGCTGCCGAAGCTATATTGACATAGGTCTTGAAGTAAACTTTACCCTTATCATAAGATCCATCATCCAACAGGTCTGCAATACTCGCTCCATTATGTTTATAATTCAGATCTTCCGGAATTTCTACTTTTATATACTTTTTCCCATTCAGACCACTATAAAGATGATTATCATAAGACCCTCCTGAAGTATTTGAAGCTCCTACTATTTTAAACATATTCATGGCTCTCCTATTTTGTACATAAGCGTAATCATCGGATTCATATTCAATGTGCAACTTGCCTCCTGAAGGAAGCACTACCTCTGTGAGGTTCCATGCAGTTACATTTTTGTCCATATCACTATAGGTAGAAGAACCGATAGTGCTTTTTGTCTGAGGAGTATAAGGGGCTTCAGGAACGGGAGCAGCAGAAAATGCCCCGGAATTAATATAATTCCCCCATCGATCCGCTTTATTATGCCCGTAATCAGGATTAATAGGTGAAGCTCCAGCGTCAGGAGCAAAATGGCCATAGCTAAATTCATAAGGAGAGAATGCTGCTTTATTTGACTTCCCGTATGTAAAGTGAACTTTCTTAAGTGTTAATTTTCCGTTGCCTGTTGTGCTCTTATTTGGAATTTTTTTGCATAGCTCATGGTCATAAGTAAAAGTTACCGTTTTTATAGGTTGCGGAGTATATCCCAAAACCTTAGCCGACTTTAATTTGTCTTCTTTTGCAAATAACCTAATTTGTTTTAATGCTCTTAACTTTGCTGAACCTTTTCCTCCATTTTCTCCTTTTGCTTCTATTCCATCTTTTCTGTAATCCGGTGAATACAATTCAAATTCCGCAACATGCGTTTTCGTAACAATGGAGTGTAAATACCATACCTCTTTTGTTCCATATACATAGTTTACTTTATCATCCAAATTAACCGAAGGTTCATCTTTATTGTGTAAGCCAACATTTAATAAGCCATAATATTCCTGATCCGAATATGGTGTTCTCCATTTGTAATTATCATGAACTTTTGAGTAATTAAATTTCACATAAGTACCAATATCCCCATCGGAGGGTCCGGGTATATCATCAACATCCTGATAATCTTCACTCAATATAGCAGTTAAAAGATAGGCATAAGGATATGCAGGCGTCTCAACACTCTCATAAAAGTGATCTTTCCCATTCTCATTTGAAGTTGAGTTATCATTTTTACTATATGGTACAAGCGTTCCTTGATTTTCAAGAAAACCTGCAATCGAAGAATTGAAAGTCGCTTCTTTCTTGTAATTATTGTAGACGGGAATGCCGTAAACATATTTTTTCCCATTCGAATTAGTCACAGAAATTTCACCAACATGATCTCCTTTAGGAAGCATAAACTCATTCTTATTACAGCTTCCATTATCCTCTTTTCTTGGAAGCTCGCCATCTAATGTCGGGTTGCAGTAATCATAACTACTTATATCTGTAAATTGATAGTCTTGTGTGCTCTCAGTTACAGAGAAATCATTTTCTTCATAGCTAATAATATTTTTATTCACTCCATATATCTCTGCTTCTGACACCGTTAAAAAACCCACTAACTGCCTCCTAGGCTGTCTCTTGGTAATTCGATTGTCTATTCCTTTAATTGATGTTTCGCCTCCCGCATCAGTAAATAACCTTTCCTTTGGACTAGCATATTTTGACCCACCATCCAGCTTTAATGCAACCGGATTGAACCCTCCGAAATTGTTAAAATGATCTTCTCCGGCCATTGCTTGCAATTCACCATCATTCATAAAATACACCGGCTCATATTTACTTGAGACCTCAGAGGGTTTATGATTAAGTTTATGGATCATTTGATTTCGGTTGTTCCATGCTGTATTCTGAGTATTGGAAAAATTGGCTGCTACATTAACTCCTCCTCTTGCATTCCATCCGGCTCCAAGTTCAGGCCCCCCAAGTCCATAGCCTTGCGACTTGCTTTCAGTGTGACGATCATAAATATAACCTACATCATTCCTATGCAATCTAAAGGAACCACTTAAACCCTCTCCTGAAATGTTATAAATATCGTATGTTAATGCAGAGACAGGCAGATTTTGCACATTTTTAGAATATGGAACATCTTTTTCACGATCAAAATCCAGTATCTCATCTCCACTTTTGGGATTTTTATCCAGATACATATAGCCGTATGAAGGAGATTCTACTTTGCTTTCCAATATTGATTGACCGGCATAGTACCCGGTAATCTCACCCCCTGTTTGAGAACCAAAGAGTTCAGCTGCATATTTAAAGTCTAAGGAAAGATTAAGGTTTTTGGTTGAAACGGGGAAAGTAGGTGTGATGCTTTTATGCGCAAAGGAAATGGAACTGCTAAACATATTTGAGGAATGCTTTCCTACATTGTAAAAGCCTTTACTGACAAAATTATCTTCTTTCGCTTTATAAGCAGAAAGTGTCAATCCTTGTAAACCTTCACGTGTGGTATAAGAGGTACTTAATCTACCTCCATTTTTTACAAATTGATCTCCATCTTCTTTCCATTTTCCTGCAAATGAAAGGTTAGGTGAGACTGTAAAATTTTGATCTGTAGTCGACAGCGACAACCCTAAGCCCATGGTATAATTAGACTTAGACGCTATTGAAGCAGTTAAAGCCGGTGTAATACCAAAATCTGTTGACATACCATTATAATTGTTATATTTTACTCCAATACTATAGTCATTTATTAATTTACTGATACCTCTAGCCTTCTTAACTACGTCAACCCCTACTAACTCTATTTCTTTCCTCAATGAAACTCCATAGGTATTATTAGACTTCCGATTTACTTTTTTAATAAGTTCTTCTCCATTAAAATCATCAGGCACTCCCCTAACTGTTCTTGAAATTACACCGGGATTTATGTTCCAGCCCAAACCTACCCAGCTTGCTTCCTGATCCATCGTAGCTCCGGCATTATAACTTAAGCCGATCGGATAACCACCCACATCCATTAAGGGAATGTTATACGAAAAGTCACCCGTAAAAGGGTCTACCATTTCTGTAACGTCTGCCGGTGTGAAACTCTCTGTCTCCGGTTGTGAAGGCCCACTGGTTAATCCATACGAAAGTGTTGGAAATACAATCTGAAAGACAAAAGTGAATAATACCTTTATTGAAATGATTTTAAAGAACAAGCTGTTTCGTCTCATCTTGATTAGTTAATTGTTTTTAATAGGGGTGGATTGTTTAATTTGTCCGCTTCAAATACAAAGCGATGTTCTCCACTTTGGAAAATAAAATCGTTTAAAACAACTGTAAAGTCATCTGTAATTTCTTTCATTGTTTCAAAGTGAAGGTGAATGAGCACTTCTTCTTTTATCCCACGATAGTTTTCATAATGAGTAAAAACCGGCAATAGAGTTTGTCCGGAAACCTCTGCAGTAAATAAACTATCGGTTTTGAATTCTAACTTTTGAATTCTTTTGTCAAGTGACTCGGAATCATCAATTCCAACTTTGAATAATTCTATTTGATCATTTTGAGGTGAAATAAGCAATTGAAATTGCTTAACCGTATAATCTTCTTTTGTGGCTGAATCTTGATACTGCATTAATTCATCCGGAAGATGAACTAATTTAAACTCCAATTGATCTGACTTACTGACTTGAGTAAAACCTGACTCAGAGCTAAATATCCATTCCCTGTATTCTTTCTTACTAATAAACCCAGTCGGGTAATTATTACATGAAATTTGAGCTATGAGTAATAAAAAAGTAGTAGCTGTAATTGTTAATTTCCGTCGTTTGATAATAATAAGTTTTGATGTTAAAAATCGTTAAGACAAACCTCTAACGTTTTTCCCAAAAAAACAAGTTATTCGTTAAAAAATTTTAAATATTTTTTAACGCACTAATTGCCAGCCACCTATTCGTTGATTTTTTCTTCCTCTTCCTTCTTATTCTTAAATATTCTTTCGAAAAAAGACCTTGAATTATGTTCATCTGTGTCCTGATTCTTCATTTTTACCTCACCTTCCTCTTTCTTCTCTTCTTTTTTGTTGTTTTTTAGCCAGTTAAAAATTCCTTTAGTTTCATACACTTCTCCCGCTTTGAATTTTACTGAATTCGTTTTCTCTCCATCCGAAAAATAATGCAGTTTTCCGTCTAACTTTCCATTTTTATATTTTCCCATCTCAATGATTTGACCTTCCTCATTGTATTTAACAAATCTGCCGTTTTTGCTCCCTTTCCTGTAATTAAGCTCTTCTTTTATTACTCCATTTGAATAAAATTTACGTACGATTCCGTGGAGCAACCCCTTTTTCCAATTTTCAATGCGGATATAATTGCCATCGTTGTCCCAATATTTCCACTGCCCGACTTTTAAGCCAAGTTTAAAGCGTCCAAGAATTAACAGCTTATTATTAAGGTCAAGTATTTTATATTCTCCATTGAGCAATTGTCCATGATAACCACCGATGTTACTATTGACAATGCCGTTGCGATACCAATGATATTTCTTTTCATCGTCAATCTTTATTTGTTCTTCAACAACTTTTACTTCAGCTAAAATGGTAGAATCTTCCTTGCTACTTTTTATTAATTTATTTTCAGGCAGCTCAAACTCTTGAGCAAAAGCTGTTACACAATAAAAGAACAAAGTAAACTGTAAACACTTTTTTAATACTTTCATTTCTTAATTACTCTCGTTTCATTCAAATATTTTAATCGAATCTCATCTTCATTAAGACCCATAACGCTCAAACTTTCAAAAATGCCCCCTTTATTTACGATATACTCTTTATTGTTAATCATTAAGAGTCCAATCTCTTTCTCATTACTACTTTTTACACGACCTCCGTACTTTAATTCCGGCCAATTCGACGCTTTGGTTTGTTTTACTTTTTTAATATTTCTTTTTACGCTTGTTCTAACAATGCTTGGACTGGATACGGTACTTTTCGAATAATTGCTTTTTGTAATATTAAAAGGATCCTCAAAATCTAATCGCAAAGTAAACGTATCCCTTTCGGGAGCTAAGTTTGCATCTTCTTTACTTATAGTCACAATTGGGCGGTTATCTTTGGGATCCTCAACAGTTGAAAAGAATTTATAAAAAATACCCCCCCAAATACCAGTCATTACAACTAATAAAACATATACGGTTGTCTTATTTTGCTTTTTCATTGCACGATAAAACTTCTTGAATTGCTATAATTCCCTACATTTCCTGCTCCATCAACGGAAACTACCCTCCAATAATAAGTTCCATCTGGCAAGGAGTCAGTATACACCTGATCAAAATATTCAGCTTTAAAATAAAGGGAGTCTAAGGAGACGTCGGTAAATAAATATAAAGTATCGCTATAAAAGTTATCGTCATTCCCGCTTTGCCAACTTAAAGTTACATTCGGGTCATTGAGCATTGCATTATCTGCCGGTGAAACTAAGCTTGCTTGGCCGGGTATGATCGTATCAACTTCAAAATTAGAAATCGAGAAAGCGGTCTCACTTTCTTCATTAAAGGCTTTCACTCCCCAAGCATATGTTCCATGTGAAAGCTGAGACAAAGAAACAGTTGTTCCGTAAATCGTATCAGTCAACAACTTACTTCCGCTCCAGTCTGCTTGCCTCAATTCAAATATGTAGGCGGTAGCATTATACAAATTACTCCAGCTGAATGAAAGCTGATTTTTATTGGTCAAAAGATCAAGCGGTTCAGCCAACTGAACCGTTGATTGACTAATATCCCTAGAGCTATCAACTGTGAAACTATGTAACTGAAATTCGGTATAACTGATGCTATTTCTCGCCCTTATTCTCCACTCATACGTCCCCGGATTAAAATTAAAGTCAATAATATTTGTTTGCACTGTAGAGTCCATTATAAATTGTTGCAGATTCCCGAATGTGCCTCTTACAATTTGAAGTTGATATTCATCTGCTCCTTCTAAATCTTCCCACCAAAATGTGATCGTAGAGTTTGTAGTAACAAATCCATTTTTAGGTGAGTTAATTATTATCTTTTCCTCATTAATATCCTCTTCAATTACATCCTTACACGAAAGAATTGCAAGGGAAACTGTGCTAAGAATCGTCGTAAATAAAAGTAAATTTATCTTCATGGTTCTAATGAATTAATTGACTGAACAAATAAGATCAACTGAAGGCTTCTCTTATTTTTCCATCTCTCTTTTTGTACTTGAAATACAGCAGAAGATACCTTGCCGGGCATTTCTTCTGAATTTTCATATGCATATATTAATTTGAGCATATTCTTAAACTCCCCTTCTATCATAATTTTTGATGTGGCCAATTGCACCTCTTGCTCGTTTTGAACAAATTGATCGGGAAAGTGCTTCAGTGAAAGTTTATGCTCATTACTTAAGTCTACTACCTTTGATAATAAGCGATTTCTCACTTCATTTTTCCCTAATTGATACTTTTGACTCTCCCCATGAATCATTTTCAATCTGTTTTCAAGCATTGCTATTTCTTCAGGTGCATTACTGACTTTACTCAGCTGGCTCTCCAGATTCTTACTTTTTTCCACCAAGCTAACCGTTTCCGCAATAGCCAACTCCCATGATATCCAAAACAAGAACAAACTACCAAGCAATAATAAATAATTCTTTTTTTTATAACTCATTCGTCTTGATCCTTAAAACAAATTCTCCCTTTCCGGTGTCATCCTTTTTTTGATAATTCACTACCTCAGCAAAATCAACCCAATTCATTTTCTCAATTAGGGGGAGCCACTCCTCCAAAACCTGAGTAGTATAACTTACTCCTTCGACATATATATAGCCGATGTCAAATGCAACATCTTCACTTTTTTTTATCTCTCCTTTTGGGGGATTGATTGAGAGCTGATCCCAATAAATCCTCTTGGGAAGCTCAGAAGCCAATTGATCAGCGTAAAATGAGATTTTTGATGATTCCGACATCCCAGTTTCTCTATAAAACACTGATATTCTTTCATAGTCTGAGCGTAGATTTTCCAACCGACTAATGAGCTCCTCATTCGCTTGAAATTCGGACGATAATCGAGCAACTTTTTGATCGTATTGATTAAATACAATAAAATTGATAAGCAGGGTAAAGAGAAGGAGTATCATTACACTCCAAGCAGCTAATTTAAAAAGTCGGTGATTGTAAAACTCTGAGCGGTCATTTGTGATTAATGAATTTTGAATATAGTCCTCTTTATCGGATACAAAATCAAAATGACTTAAAGCCGAAGAAAATGCCAATAAAAAATTTCCCTTAATTCGCTCACCTCCAATCATCACACTTTTTTCTTCATCAGTTGTTTTAAGATTAAAGTCCGAAACAAATCCTTTTGAAAAGACCACTTCATACGAAGTCGTTTGAATGGAAGAGGAATCAATTAAATCAGTCAAGTTATTTAAAACAGTATAACCTATTCTTTGCGACAATACATGTAGTTTTGCAGCATAAAATTGCTCCTGTAGCTCACTAATCGTTTCTTTCCTCAACAAACTCACCCAAGCAGACTCTTCATCAATTCTTTCAACCGTCATAAAAAAGTCATCCAAGCGTGCATTTGGCAATACCTCCTGTAAAATTCTTTTATCACTTTTTCCTTGAATACTTGATTGTTTTTTCTGCAAGACTCCTTTTCCGGTATAAACCACATTAAAAGGCACGTTCTTTGTCCAATTTCTTTCAAAGAATGCTTCACACGACTCCACTATTTCTTCTTCAAAAACCTCTAATTTCCCTTTTACAAGACCAATTTTTACGATGTTAAAAATTGCATCACCGCCCTTCTTTAAATTAACTTCAACCCCATAAGAAGTGCGGCCTCTAACAATCTTTTTTATAAAATCTTGCACCACCATTAATAAATGACCGTTGGTTTAATGAATATATTAAGCTGAGATTTATTCTTAGAACGCGTTCGTTGGCCAAAAAACCATCGAATAATGGGTATTCTGGCTAAAAAGGGCAAGCCGGCACCTGAGTTATTCACACTTTTCTCTTCCAGCCCTCCTAAGAGTACCATTTCATTGTTTTTCACCCTTAACATTGAGCTAAATGATCTAGACACCTTTCCGGGGGGAGCCTCATTGGATATACGCTCTGTAAAGTCTGATTGTTCAACTGTAATCTCCAATGTAATCTGATCATTCCCACTCACAAGGGGTTTTATGGTAATGGCTAAGTCAGCTTCTACCGGACGGTAAGTTCTTGTAATAATATTTTGCGGATTCTGTGCTCCAATCACATTATTAGACTCTTCTACATAATACTCTGTATTCCCAACACTCAGATTAGCTTCATGTCCATTCAAAGTTGCCAGTTTTGGTGTTGATCGCACTTTCAATACTCCATCTTGTTCAAGTGCTTTTATACTAAAGTAAAAATTGGGTGTTACTTTACCTAAGTTTACAATTGAACTTTGATTAATATTTTCAATGATATCATTCACTGACTTTGCACTAAAGTTTACATCCGTTTCCGGGACAAAGCTACCTTCAGTTCGCTCTGTAGGTTCACCTAAACCAGCAGTTATTCCTGCAGAAAGACTTCTGTTTTTTCGATAGTCTACTATAATTACATCAATGGCAATGACAGGCACTACTTGATCTATTTGCTTTAAAAACTGAATCAGTTCTTCAGCCATTGGTCTGGATCCGCTAATTACCAAACTATTCAGATCAGCAAACTTCTTTAATTCAAGCTCTTGCTTTAAATCATTAGGAATAACCTCCATTATATTCTCAATTGATCGATGCTGCATCTGATAAACTGTAGTTGTCCTTAAGCCCTCCGATTTACGCTCTCCTATTAAGTATACTCCATAATTCTTTTTATAAGTAAAAGCAGTAGCTTCAAACAAATTATTGAGTAATTCTTCCAATGAAACAGCTTTGAGATTTAATGTCTTAGTTCCTTCAATTTTGCTAAAAAGATAATAATCTATATCTAACTCATAAGCTACTGCTTTAACAACCTCATCGATTGAAACATTTTCTGCTGAAATAGATATTTCATTTTCATTACTAACCTCTAAAAAAAGTCCTTCAATGTTTTTCCTTTTATATTTTTCTTTACTTGTTTTGGTGCCTTCATTTTCATTCGAAGTAAGTACCTTTTCATCTCCTAATTCTGACAAAACAAAAAAACCGTCATCCGTTTCAGTTAAACTCATGCCGTTGGAGTATGCAAACTTTTGCAAGGCAGCGTTAAAAGGCATCCTTTGAATGAATACAGATACCTTTTTATTCTCAACATTAGGTGAAAGAACAATATTTTTATCTGAAACCGAAGTTACTTTTCTAATTACGTCAACTAAATTGTCATTACTTAAATCAAGCGTTAGTAAATCTCCTCTTTCATCATAGTTAACATTAATTACTTTCGGCTGCGGTGGAGGCAAAGGTTCCGGCGGTGGGTTGTATTTAGAAATTGAAATAATATTCCCAACAAATTCCATCTCTAATTGATAGCGTTTAGCAAGAAAGATCAATACATCGGAAACAGTTACATTTGAAAAGTTATTTATAATCTGAATATTATTTAATCCATCATCCACACTAATATTTAGATCATTTGCATTTGCAATACCGCGAATAAACTCTTGTAAGCTGACTCCATTAACCGACAAATCCACCGTATTCTCTAACCCGGGATTATCAATTGCTATCAATTGTAATTGATTTTGCATTTGTGTAAAGCGGTCTTGTGCTAAAGTGTCAATTGAGATTAGAAAAACTACCCCAAGTAGAATATATAAGTTCTTTAATTTCATCTGCTAGTTTGTTGACATCAATAGATAATACACCTCTTCAATAGAAGTACTTCCATTAGCAAGTAAATCAAATGCATTATCCATTAGTCGTTCAATTTTTTTCTCTTTAATTTTTGCATTCACATTAAAACTTTCAGCTTTAATAAGTTCTGAAAACTCTTCATCAACCGGTATAATTTCATACAATGCCTTTCTCCCGGCATAACCTGTATAAAAACAGGCCTCACAACCAACTGGCTCATAAACTGAATGAACTTCATAGGGCATTTTAAAAGATTGTGGGAGTTGTTCAATTTCAATGTCGACTTTTTGCTTACAGTTATCGCAGAGAAGTCTAACAAGTCTCTGTGCTGCAGTTATATTAAGTGTCCCGGATATCAAATAAGAAGGAACACCCATATCAATTAATCTTGAAACAGTGCCCCATGCTGAGTTGGTATGAATTGTTGAAAGAACCAAATGTCCGGTCAAAGCCGCTCGGATAGCCATTTTTGCAGTTTCAACATCCCTGATTTCTCCTAACATAATAATGTCAGGATCCTGGCGCAAAAATGACCTCAAAGCACCTGCAAAGGTCAAGCCTATACTTTCCTTTAATTGTACTTGATTAATTCCGGGAAGCGTATATTCAATGGGATCTTCAATCGTAATAATATTTGTTTTTTCGTTGTTAAGCTCTTTTAAAGTGGCATACAAAGTAGTCGTTTTACCCGAACCGGTTGGTCCACTAATCAAAACTATCCCACTTGTCCGTTTCACCCCTTCAAGATAAGAAGCTAATTGGTTCTGACTAAAGCCCAAGTTTAAAATATCAATATCTGTAGCATCTTTACTTAAAAGCCTCATAACAACCTTTTCGCCAAACAATGTAGGCAAAACTGAAACCCTTATATCAAATTTTGTTTCATTGCTTTCAAACGAAATCCGTCCATCTTGTGGTAGTCGCTTTTCGGCAATATCCATATTGCCCATTATTTTTAACTTATTAACAATCGATGGGTACTCCTCATTCGAAACTATATATTTCTCAACCAATTTACCATCCACTCGATACCTAACTCTGCACTTGCTCTCATATTTTTCAATGTGAATATCACTACTTCCTATTTCATTTGCTTCTTCAATCAACCTGAGAACAAAGTCATCGCTCTTTTCAATGAATGAAGTTTGTTGCTTGTCAGTTAATTCTGAATCTTTATTGCTCCTTCTATAGTACCGACTTAGTGAGTCATACAATATTTGTTTTGGCAATGGACTAATATTAACTTCTTTGCCAAAAATCATTTCTAACTCATCAACCAGCTGATCAGTAGAAGTATTTTCTTCTCCATAAAAAATTATCGTATCGGCTCTCACCTCTTTTGGGATAACATTATAATGCCAAGCCTGATCTGCTGTTAATAGCTGTATATCTTGAACTGCAATTTCAATATATTCCCTATTACCTGTCTCCTTCGTCATAAAGTTGTTTGGTTAAGAAATAGATTTATAGAAAATAAAAAGTCAATCGAAATAAGCAAAATAAGATTAATTGACATGATTCCCGCTAAAGGGATTAATATTGTTTTTTTCTTGAAAAGTTTCATATAAAAAAAGGCAACAACAATTGCAGTTAGGAAACTAAATAGTAAAAACATAATGTACATATCATACTTAAAGGCAACAGAGCAGGAGAGAAAAAAAAGTATATCTCCCAAGCCTAAATACTTATCAATAATATTGACAAATCTTCTTTCTTTTAAAGAAAAGTAGATGGTCACTAATAATAACTGAATCATGATTAGCAATAGATTAATCGACATATTAAATACAATGTCCTCTATAAAAACGTTCTGTTCCAACAATCTAAATCCCAATAAAAGTAAAATTACTGGTATTAACCACCACGAGATCGCTCGATACTTAATATCTTGAAATGCCAAAAAAGCTAAGGTAATTAGCAGTAGGGCGTTTATTGAAAAATACAAAATCAATCTTTTACAACCTCTTTAAGGGCTTTATCTTGATCAATTTCCCATACATTATATACTCCATCACCATCAAAATCTGTTATTGCCGTTGCTGTTGCTTTAAAAGAACTATTAGTTGCTTCAACTACTTTTATCTCATAATTCGCGCTTCCCCCATTCGTAACTAAATCTGCATGCTCAAACCCAATTTCATCAAAATCATTAGAATACTTTGAGTTCATATAAAAGTAACTCTTCTCTAAAGTATAAAGATGATTGAGTTGTAATTGAGCCTCTGTGCTTTTAGCCTTTGAAATTAGAGGCATTAGCTTAGGCAGAGCCAATAAAACTAGTATACCTACAATTATTAAAACAACGAGTAACTCCGTTAGTGTAAATGCTTTTACCTTCATCACAAATAAATTAATCTAAAACTAAGATGCTAATGTTGACATTTTTTTTCTTATATTAAAATTTTTTAACTGAAAAATACACTTCCAAGAAATGTTAAAAATTATTAGAGCAATAAAAGTCATCAAGTAATTTGACTGTATACCGCATATAAATTTTGTGGAAAATACAACTAATGCAATAATCTTCTATTTCAACAAAGTCTAATTGCAATCTAACTAACAATCACTTAAATTGAATTCTACAAAATAATGTATTAAACAAACTTGAAGACACATAAACACTCCAAAAACAACAACATAATAAAAAATTGCAATCATTTTAAACAATCTACTCATCAATACCCCCTCTAAACTATAAATTGGAAAGCTTTTATAGGTGAATAAAAAAAGAAAAAAGAGCAAATAAGATTGAAAAGTATTTTATGCCACTGCGAAATTTATAAATGAAATTGGAAAAATTGACATACTCAAGCAATGCATTTAGTTTGAATTTACAATTTTCCATTTAGCAGCCATTTATAACACTTTCTACTCCTCATCCGTCTACCATCTACAAAAGACTATTTTCAGCATTATAAGCTTTAATTCTCGATAGCCTATATAGATCTCCTAGTCAAGTAAACTTTACAAAACCTACATATATATAGTTCCTTCCAACACTTGATATGGCGTATATTTTGTATTCCATAATTTCACAATAACAACAAAGCCCCGCTAATAGCGAGGCTTTGTACCCGGGGCGGGACTTGAATCTACCTGTCGGTAGACAGGCCCGCACTTTTATCTCGCAATGCTCTTAACTTTTCTTTACCTATTCCTGATTTCCAATACTTTTCTCTTTTTCGAGCTTCTTCTCTATTTGAACATTCTTCTGAGTAAATCAATCGAAATGGCGCATAAGGTTTTGTCGTTTTCTCATATCCTTTATTATGTCGATTTATTCTTTCCTCAAGATTTGAGGTTAAACCCACATATATATAGTTTCTTCCAACACTTGATATGGCGTATACTTTGTATTCCATAATTTCACAATAACAACAAAGCCCCGCTAATAGCGAGGCTTTGTACCCGGGGCGGAACTTGAATCTACCTGTCGTTAGACAGGCCCGCACTTTTGTCTCGCAATGCTCTTAACTTTTCTTTACCTATTCCTGACTTCCAATACTTTTCTCTTTTTCGAGCTTCTACTCTATTTGAACAATCTTCTGAATAAATCAATCGAAATGGCGCATAAGATTTTGTTGTTTTCTCATATCCTTTATTATGTCGATTTATTCTTCCCTCAAGATTTGAGGTGAATCATACATATATATAGTTTCTTTCAACACTTGATATGGCGTATACTTTATATTTCATTTTCTTCCAAAAACAACAAAGCCCCGCTTAATAGCGAGGCTTTGTACCCGGGGCGGGACTTGAACCCGCACGGCCGCAATGGCCACAGGATTTTAAGTCCTGCGTGTCTACCAATTCCACCACCCGGGCAGGATGGTATCAAAAAAAATTCCTCTCTTTTCGAGAGGAATTTTGAGCGGGAGACGGGATTCGAACCCGCGACCCCGACCTTGGCAAGGTCGTGCTCTACCAGCTGAGCTACTCTCGCTTAAATTTTTATTCAATTTCTTAAAGAACTTTTTTCTTCAACTAAAGAAAAAACTACAATTAATTACTTCTCTAAAAACGATTGTGCTCTACCTTCCGATAGCTATCGGAAGAGCTACTCTCGCATTCTTTCTTCAAAGTACTACCCCTTATTGAGGGCTACAAAAGTAATATTTTTTTCTTTTTGACAAATTAAAAATGAAAGATATTCCATATTTTTTTCTGTCGGTTTGATAAAGAAAGAACTACTTCTTCCCTCCTACCATTTTCTTAATTTCATTTAACTTCAAAAGTGCCTCTACGGGCGTTAAGGTATCTACATCAATATGAATTAACTCTTCCTTAATTTGCTCTAAAACCGGATCGTCTAATTGGAAAAAACTCAATTGATAATCTTCACTTTTCTCTACTTTAGAAATGGCATCTTTATTTTCTTGAGAACGATTCTTTTTTTCCAGCTCTTCTAATAACTTATTCGCTCGCCTAATTAGTACAGAAGGCATTCCCGCCATTTTTGCAACATGAATCCCAAAGCTGTGGTTACTTCCACCCGGAACTAGCTTGCGCATAAAAATGATCTTATTTTTTATCTCTTTTACCGATACATTAAAGTTTTTAATTCGACTGAAAGTCTTTGACATTTCGTTCAGCTCATGATAGTGGGTGGCAAAAAGTGTTTTTGGTCTCGCTAATTTATTTTCGTGTAAATACTCTGCAATTGCCCAAGCAATTGATATACCATCGTAAGTACTGGTTCCCCTACCAATTTCATCGAGCAAAATCAAACTCCGCTCAGAAATATTATTCAAAATACTGGCTGTTTCATTCATTTCTACCATAAAAGTAGATTCACCGGATGAGATATTATCTGAAGCCCCTACCCTAGTAAAAATCTTATCTACCAAGCCAATACTTGCACTTTTGGCTGGCACAAAGCTTCCCAACTGTGCCATTAAAGTAATTAGGGCAGTTTGTCTGAGCAAAGCCGATTTACCCGACATATTTGGCCCGGTAATCATAATAATTTGCTGACTATCATTGTCTAAAAATATGTCATTGGAAATGTACTCTTCTCCCACAGCCATTTGCTGTTCAATTACCGGGTGACGACCTGACCTGATGTCAATCTTTAAACTATCATTTACCTCCGGTTTTGTGTAGTTTCTAGCTTCAGCCAAAGTAGCAAAAGACAGTAAACAATCTAAACGAGCGATTAGGCTTGCATTCAACTGAATTGGAGCAATATAATCAGCAGCCTCTAAAACTAGTTGATTGTATAGACTAGTTTCTAACTGTAAAATTTTCTCTTCTGCGCCGAGTATTTTAGCTTCGTATTCTTTGAGCTCCTCAGTAATGTATCTCTCTGCGTTGACTAAAGTTTGCTTCCTAATCCAATCTTCCGGAACCTTACTTTTGTGCGTATTTCTAACTTCAATGTAGTAACCAAAAACATTATTGAAGGCTATTTTAAGCGATGAGATTCCGGTCTTTTCCGTTTCTCTTTGTTGCATTTGCATCAAATGATCTTTCCCGGAACGCTGTAACCCTCTTAACTCATCTAACTCCTCATTTACTCCTTGTCTTATTACTCCCCCTTTTTGCACCAGAACCGGTGGCTCATCCTCAATTTGTGAGTTAATCGCTTTCCAAATGGACTTGCAAGCATTTAATTGCTCGCCAATTTTATTTAATGAAGCATTATCGCTTTCCAAGCAAAGCTTTTGTATGGGCTCAATTACTCCTAATGCATTTTTTAACTGCACCATTTCACGAGGACTAATACGAACAGTTGAAACCTTTGAAATTAATCGCTCTAAGTCTCCAATTTGTGAGATGTATTGTTTTAATTTCCCACTTAAATCATTTTGATTTAACAAATACTCAACAGCAGACAAACGCTCTTGAATGGGTTTTAAATCCTTTAAAGGTAATGCTAACCATCGTCTCAACATTCTCCCACCCATGGGAGAGATGGTTTCGTTCAATACGTCTAATAGTGTAGTAGCCCCATCGTTTGGAGAGTACATCAGCTCTAAATTCCGAATCGTAAAACGATCAAGCCAAACGTATTTTTCCTCTTCAATTCTACTTAAGCGAGAAATGTGCTTTAACTTATCGTGACGTGTGTCTGCTAAGTAATGCAAAGCTGCACCAGCGGCAATTACTCCTGCCTCCATCTCTTGCACACCAAAGCCTTTCAACGATTTGGTTTCAAAATGTTTTAGTAGGGTTTCTTCACCAAAATCAGATGTAAACACCCAGTCTTCCAACATATAGGTAAAAAATGAAGTACCAAAGTATTCTTCAAACTGCTTTTTCTTTTGCTTCTGAAACAAAACCTCACTGGGCGAAAAGCTCTGTAAAAGCTTATCGATTTGTTCATTGTTCCCTTCAGCTACTAAAAATTCACCTGTAGAAACATCTAAAAAAGAAACTCCGACCCTATCTTTATGAAAATGAACTGCCGCTAAAAAGTTATTCGAATCGCGCTTTAAAACTTCATCATTATAGGAAACTCCGGGGGTTACTAATTCTGTAATTCCTCTTTTTACAATTGTTTTGGTTTGCTTAGGGTCTTCTAACTGATCACAAATGGCAACTCGATGACCGGCTCGAACTAATTTAGGTAAATAGGTTTCCAAAGAGTGATGAGGGAAACCGGCCAAAGCTATTTCATTCGCAGATCCATTGTGTCTTTTTGTTAATACGATTCCCAAAACTTCAGCTGCAACCTTGGCATCTTCGCCAAAAGTTTCGTAAAAATCGCCTACCCTAAATAAAAGTAATGCATCCGGATACCTTCCTTTTATTTGATAATATTGTTTCATCAAAGGGGTTTCCTTCGCTGTTGTTTTTGTCTTTTTTGCTTTACTCAAATCAGAATCTTTAGTGGACTAAAATAAGAAGTTGGCTCCTGTATTCTTACTTTTACGGCACATATTTTTCAATAGTTTTTCACAGAAATTATTTCACTCAATGAACAGAAAATTAGCCAACGAGGAACTTGGCAGACTCGACATAGAAAGTTTTAGAAAAGAAGACAAGAATCAACTTATTGCAATTTTAGACAATGTGAGAAGCTTAAACAACATTGGGTCGGTTTTTCGAACCGCTGATGCTTTTGCCATTGAAGCAGTTTACCTATGTGGGATTACAGCAAAGCCCCCGCACAGAGAAATTAACAAAACTGCTTTAGGCGCTACTGAATCTGTTAATTGGACTTGTTTTGAAGACACTCAAACTGCCGTCAAAAAACTAAAAGAAGATGGCTGGAAAGTGTACGCCATTGAGCAAACAGAAAATAGCATATTGCTAAACGAATTCAAGCCCTTGTCCGACGAAAAAATTGCACTTATTTTTGGTCATGAAGTAAAAGGTGTTGAACAAAAAGTAATTAATCAGTGCGATGGAGTAATTGAAATTCCTCAAAAAGGCACTAAGCATTCGCTCAACATTTCGGTAAGCGCAGGAGTTGTTATTTGGGATCTAGTGAACAAATTAGACGGCATTTAAATTTATGGCATAAACTTTGAAATTACAGTGATGAATCTTTTAAATTCAAAAATTATGAAACGGTTTGCACTTTTCAATATAACGCTATTGCTAATTAGCAGTAGCCTCTTTGCCTTTGCTCAAAGTTCCTCTAATGATACGAGTCCGGAAAAAGAGTATAGTTTTCGAAAAATAAATAATACAGCTTTTAAGGCAGGTGAAATTTTAGAATACAAGCTTGCTTATGGATTTATGAATGCCGGGGTAGCAAAACTTGAAGTAAAAAATACTCCTCAAAAGGTTAAGAACAGAGATTTATTTCACATTGTTGGAACCGGTAGAAGCATCAGCGCCTTTGATTGGTTTTTTAAAGTGAGAGATCGCTATGAAACTTATATCGACCAAGAGGGCATTTTCCCGTGGTTGTTTATTAGAAGAATTAATGAAGGGGGCTATAAAAAAGCTCAAGATTATCAGTTTTTTCAAGATGAAGGCTATGTAAAAAACGAGGACAATGAGACTTATGAGGTTCCTCACGGAATTCAAGATATGCTTTCAGCTTTTTATTATGCCCGCACCATTGATTTCTCAAATGCTAAAAAAGGCGACATTTTCATCTTCGACTCTTTTGTAGATGAAGAAATCTATCCTCTCCGCATACGATATGCGGGAACAAAGAAAATTAAAATCGGAATGGGAAAATTTGACTGCATGGTCTTTCATCCTGTAGTTCAAGAAGGAAGAATTTTTGAAGATGATAATGACTTAACAGTATACATCACCAATGACAAAAATAAAATACCCGTATTAGCTAAAGCTAAAGTTTTAGTAGGTTCAATTCGTATGGAGCTAACTGACTATAAAAACTTGGCTAATCCGGTGGCAAAGGTTGATTAAGAAACTTGAATTAGGGAGTTAAACTCCCTTTTTTAATAGCCTTATTCTTCGATAAAACTAGAAAGCCAAAAGGAAGTAAAACAAGAAACCAGCTTAAGTTATCGAGATTTAAAATATTCATAAACAACCAGCTTCCAACGATAAAAAATAGATAAGACATAAGTAAAAGTCCGTCGTACTTCTTCGTAAAAAAGCCAATAAAAAACATTCCTTGAAGTAGCATCAACGCAAGCCAAAGTAGATAACTCAAGCTTTCATTGTTGATCAAGTATACAATCATATCCGCTTTCCAATGCGAGGGATTGGCTTGCAAAAAATGAACATGCTGTATTTTTAAGATATTGCTAAAATGGTCAATATCCCACAAATTGCCTCTTACTAATTTCCACAAAAAGGCTGAACAGAGCATAAAATAGAAATAGTATCTAATCAGTTCAAATGCTTGAATAAATCGTTTAGAGTCTTTTTTAAAAAGAAACATTAAACTGACAAAAAGTACTCCTACACTATGAAAATGATGTCCGAGAAAAGTGTTAAAAACAAAAAAATAAATAAAATAACTTAGTACAAAAAGAATATTAAACAGTTTAATTCGCTGAAAAAACAAGCTCCCTAAAGCAGAGGTCAACATCAAGAAGTCGACTGCTAATGAAAGAAGTTTAGAGCCCACAATAAACTGAGGAATCTGCAAACCAACCATCATCCAATAAAAGGGATCTCTACCCTCGTACGGTAAAACCGGCTGATTTAGTTGATGTAATAATAAGTCATTATATAACCTAATCAACCAAATACAGATTACAAAGCCAAAGAATAACTTATTAAGCAAACTGTAATGCTGAACAACCATATAGTTAAGCTGTTTCATAAATCGATTAGCCTATTTTTAGATATGGTTTTCAAGCCATAATTCGTATAGGTGTATTTCACTTCATAAACAATTAAGTGATTAATTTTCTTACTTAAACTTCGCTCCAAAATTGTTTTGTACCAAAATGGAAACCTTTGCAGCTCTTCCGACTTGGTAAATACTTTTTCGCCAATTTGATTGAACAATTCACTTTCATTCCAATGAGGTCGCTTGGTTAACACAAAGTGCTCTACGGGATCTTGCCCATTCAATCTTAAATGATTATTGTAATAATCTAAAGGTCCTAAAATCAATTCCATCTTTTCTCTTCCAAAGTCAAAAGGATAATAGGTGGTTTTATCAACTTCTATTTCATAGGCTACAAGTGTATCAACTTCCCCAACCGCTTTTGAATACATACCATAAAGAAAAAATGGTGTAAATTGAACTTTTAAAATATGAAGCATCAAGTAAATCAATGCAATAAAAAAAACAATAATATATTTGGGTTTAAGGTTCACAGATAGTAAAATGCTTAATTAAAATAAATCTCAAAAGTAAAGGTATGGCATTTTTAAAATCAAGCAACAAATCGGCTAAGAAAAACGCTAACAAAGCATTAATTTTACCAAAAAAAGCACAGCCTTTTAGATGAAGAAAAAGATTCGATTAATCAGCAGTATTTTATTTTTACTTTTAACTGTTTCGGTATTACTGTTTATTAACAAGTACCAAAAAGATCAAAAAATTGAAGAAGCGTACAAGGCAAAGGCTGAACAAAATGCAGATACTTTATTGCTTGCAGAACCCCAAACTCAGTTTGGAATTGAAATCGACTCTTTTCACATTGTAGAAGCCAAGATAAAACCCAATGAGTTTCTAGCTAATATCTTACTAAGCTTCAACATTGATTATGTTACCATAGATCAATTAGCTGAAAAATCAAAAGACGTGTTTGATGTTCGCCAGATGCGCGCAGGAAAAAAATACACCGTTTTTGCCTCTAAAGACAGCCTAAAAAAAGCCTCCTACTTTGTTTACCAACCAAATAAAGTAGAATACATTGTTTATGACCTAAGCGATAGCATTTCAATTTACAAAGGTGAAAAAGAAGTTGAAATTCGTCAAGAAAGTGTTTCGGGAGTTATTTATTCTTCCTTATACGAAAGTTTACAAGCCGCCAACGCATCTCCGGCTTTAGCCGTAGAACTTTCAGAAATCCTTGCCTGGTCGATTGACTTTTATAGAATACAAAAAGGAGATTGGTTCAAAGCTATTTACGAAGTAAAGTACGTTGACGACCAAGCCATTGGAATAGGTAGAGTTATAGCTGTAGAGTTCAATCATTTTGATAAAACATTCTACGGCTTTTACTTTGATCAAGATGGCAAAGAAGATTATTTTGATGAAGAAGCAAATAGCTTGAGAAAAGCATTTTTAAAATCTCCACTAAAATTCAGTCGATTGAGTTCTCGTTATACCATGCGTCGCTTTCATCCGGTTCAAAAAAGATGGAAAGCACACCTAGGAACCGACTATGCTGCACCAACAGGCACACCCATTATGAGCACCGGCGATGGACAAGTAATTGCTTCAAGTTATACCGGAGGCAATGGTAATTATGTTAAGATTAAACACAATAGTGTTTACACCACACAATACCTACACATGAGTAAACGCAAAGCAAGAGTTGGCGACTATGTAAAACAAGGAGATATAATTGGCTATGTTGGCAGCACAGGATTAGCCACCGGTCCGCATGTGTGTTATCGATTTTGGAAAAATGGTAAACAAGTAGACCATTTAAAACAAGATTTCCCTTCTGCCGAACCTGTTAAGGATGAACACAAAGAGGAGTTTCAGCAAAAAATGCAAAAATTGAAGAAAGAGCTAGATTCCATTTCTTTGAACTCAAAAGAAGAGTTTGCTTCAAAATAAGACTACAAATCTGCCCCACAATATTTACAATGCTTGGCATCTTTATCGTGTCCCTCTCTAGAACATTGAGGGCAAGCTTGTGTACTAATATCTTTAAACTGCTTTGCTCGATTTAATTCAGCTGATACAATTCCTGTAGGAACAGCAATGATACCGTAGCCTAACAGCATTACAAATGAAGCTATGCTTTGACCTAATGCCGTTTGTGGTGCGATATCTCCATAACCTACCGTGGTAATCGTAACAATGGTCCAATACATACTGTATGGAATACTTGTAAACCCATTGTCTGGACCTTCCACAATGTACATCACTGTACCCATAATTAAGACTAACACAATCACCGCTCCAATAAACACAGTTATCTTAGCCATACTGGATTTTATAGCGCTAATTAGCACTTGAGCCTCTGACACATACCTTCTCAACTTAAGAATCCTGAAAACACGTAGCAAACGCACGGTTCTTAACACCAACATATATTGCGGCCCGGCGATAAACAAACCTATATAGGTAGGAATGGTCGATAATAAATCAATGACTCCCATAAAGCTGGTTGCGTACTTTATGGGTTTTCCAACTGCAAGCAATCGAAGTAAATACTCAATAGTAAAAAGTCCGGTTAATGTCCATTCGATGATGTAGAGCAACAAGCCGTATTCTAATCGAATAAAATCAACGGTCTCCAACATTACAGCCACCACTGAGATTAATATTGCCCAAAGCAAAATCACATCAAAGAGCTTACCCATTGGTGTATCTGCTTCAAAAATCACCTCATGAAGTCTATTTTTCCACTTAGGTGACTGATCCTTGTTAATTTCTTCGCCGTAAAGTTTCTGCATAGTTGAGGCTAAAATTAGTTAATTTGTCAGAGCTTTGGAAAATGAAATTACGCACAGAAATAAAGATTCATAAGCAAGAAAGAGAAATAAGTCATCAAGATTCTATTTTATTAATGGGTTCTTGCTTTTCCGATCATATTGGCAATAAGTTAAAGGAAAACAAATTTGATGTAGTTGTAAATCCACTGGGAATTGCCTACAACCCAATTTCACTTCATCAGCATTTGAGCTTAGATTATTTTCAATTAAATAAGAACTTTGAAGACATTCAACTGACTGATGAGCTATATTACCACTATGATTTTCACTCGAAATTTAATTCGTTCACCAAAGAAGATTTTGTAGTCCATGTAGAAAAAGCTTATCAAGCTCAATTAGAGCAATTAAATAAAAAACCAATTGTTTTTCTGACTTATGGAACAGCTTGGGTACATGAACTTAAATCCAATCAACAAATAACAAACAACTGTCATAAACAGCCCTCTACTTTATTTAACAAGCGAATTTTAAGTGTTAAAGAAATTGTCAACTCTTTTATTTCAATGAAAAAAAAGCTGGAAAGTGAATACGGACACTCCTTTAGTTTTATTTTCACAATTAGTCCTGTTAGACATTTAAAAGATGGATTTATTGAAAATCAATTAAGCAAATCGACATTAAATCTAGCTATTCATCAGCTTTGTTCAAATTACAAAAACTGCAGTTATTTCCCCTCCTTTGAGATTATGGTTGATGACTTAAGAGATTATCGCTTTTACAATGAAGATTTGCTTCACCCCAATGATACAGCCATAAAGTATATTTGGAAACAGTTTTCTAATGCTTACTTTTCTGAAAAGACAAATAAATATGTTCAACAAATTGAAAAAATTAACCAAAGTCTACATCATCGTCCATTTAACATACATAGTGAAGCAAATCAGAAGTTTTTAAAAAAACTAAAGAATGATATTAAGCAATTTTCAACCGAAAGCAATATTGACTTTAGTGAGGAGCTTGAACAGCTAGAAGATCAAGTTTTACCTTTTTAATTTTTATCAAACTGAGTTGCACTAGCCTGAGCTGTTGGCATGATTAACAAGTCATTAATGTTAACATGAGCCGGACGAGAGGTCATAAAGTAAATGGCATCTGCAATATCCTCAGCTTTAAGCGGCTCGTAACCAAGGTATACTTTTTCTGCTTTTTCTTTATCACCATCAAATCTAACTTCAGAAAACTCAGTATCAACTGCTCCCGGACAAACCGCTGAAACCTTAATTTTATGCGGCAAAAGATCTATTCGCATAGCTTTTGTAAGTGCATCTACTGCGTGCTTTGTTGCGCAATACACATTGCCATTGGGATAAACTTCTTTTCCTGCTATTGAACCTACATTTACAATGTGACCATGCTTAAGCTCAATCATTAAAGGCATAATGGCCTTAGAAACATAAAGCAGTCCTTTCACATTGGTGTCAATCATTTGCTCCCAATGGTCTAAGTCTCCATTTTGAATGCTTGAAAGTCCCTTTGCTAAGCCGGCATTATTTACTAAAACATCTATACTTTTCCACTTTCCAGTTAAGCTTTCAAATGCTTTTACTACCTCATCATTCGAGCGAACATCAAAACAAAGGCTCAAGACCTCCACTGAATAAGTACTTTCTAATTCAGCTTTCAGTTGGCTTAATCGCTCCTCTCTCCTGCCGGTAATAATTATGTTATATTGATTTTTAGCATAAAGCTCGGCACAAGCTTTTCCGATTCCGGAGGTAGCGCCAGTTATTAAAGCAATTTTATTCATTTATCATTAACTAACTAAATACCACTTTATTACACAAATTGATTAATAAACAACTAGTATCCTTTATTTTCAATATTATGTCTTTACTTTTTTCCATTGATGAAAAAAGTAAACAAAACCCGCCTGCCTCTCACGAGCCTGTGCTTCGGCGGGCAGGAATTCTAGACCTGTTCCCTAATTTAAGTCTTCCGCTCCTAAATGGCGATGATTTCAGCGATCTCCAAAGATTTCCTTTGGAGCTTCTTCAATCATTAGCCCCATTTAGTTCG
>MDTG01251378.1_pt1 | contig 43365 bp, 31 predicted proteins | sample 811421 | NCBI WGS metagenome assembly MDTG01 (sample SAMN05326645, study PRJNA326480) | marine metagenome | isolation source: seawater | place: Pacific Ocean: South East | collected 2011 | reverse complement strand
TCTCTCTCTCTCTCTCCCTTCTTCTTCTTCTTCCCCTTCTTCTTCTTCTTCTTCTTCTTCTTCTCGACGGTATCGTTGAGTAGCATCAAGCAGAGAGCGTGAAGTTCAAATCGGAAACCTTTTTGCATCGGAAAGCACCTTTGTGGGGACTGCGGGGAATTCACAACAAACAACAGATACAAAAATAGATACAAAAAAAACATGTACGGGGGCGATGAAGTCTCCGCGATCGTCATGGACGTCGGGACACACTCGGTGAAGGCGGGATATGCCGGGCAGGACACACCGAGTGCGGTGTTTTCATCCGTGAGTGTTATTTAGAACTCTTTGCTCTCTTGCCGGCGCCTTTCAATTTTCGATCGAGAAAATTCTCTCTCTTTTTCTCTTCTCGTTTTGTCTCTTTAGATAAAGAATACTCACGGTATGGTTCCTCGTCTCTTTCCACGCGCAGTCTGTCGGTCGAGGTTCGGGTCAATACGGCGGTCCTTCCAAAGATTCCGACGCGGAGATGAAAGATGCGGACGACCCGCACGACATTAAACCGAAATCGATCCAAAACACAAACATATTTCGAAAGTCTCCTCAGGAGGACTTTTTCGTCGTCGACTCGGATAACATCCGCAGAGACGAAGTGGAATATTCCTCGCCATTTAACTCGGATGGGGTTTTGGATGATCTAGACGCGTACGAGGCGATATGTAATCACGTTTTCCGAGGTAGATTGTGCGTGCAAACGGCGGAGCACCCCTTACTTTTGAGCGAACCGGTGGCGATGCCCGAGGCGAACCGAGAAAAGATTATAGAGTTGTTGTTTGAAAAGTATAAATTGCCGGCATTGTTTTTGAGTAAGAATCCGGTTTTATCTTGTTTCGCGTGCGGAAAAGCGACAGGTTTGAGCGTGGATATTGGTGGACGCGCGGCGACTACATGCGCGGTATACGAAGGGTACGCTTTGTTGAAGAGCGTGATTCAATCGAAAGCTTTAGGCGGAGATTGTCTGGCCGATACGACTTTACGATACATGGAAGAGAAAATGAAAGGTGAAATTAAACCTAGGTACGCGTTTAAGAAGAAGTTACAGACAGGTGGAAAGAACGACGGCAAGTTTAAGATTGAAAATCTGTCCTTTCCAAAAACGTCCAAATCGTACAACAAGTTGAAACGACAACAAATTGCTGAGGACGCGAAAGCGAGCGTGATGCGGTTATCAGACGTGCGTTTGGATTTGAAAAACAGCGAAATCAACCAAGTGCCAACGGTAGAGTACGAGTTGCCGGATGGGAACACCATTGAAGTTGGCGTGGAAAGATTCATCGTTCCAGAAATTATGTTCAATCCAGCTATGGTGGACGAGCTGAAGTTGAAAGGACCGCCGGTGGTGGACGACATGCAGAACGCGATGTCGTTGCCGTCGCAGGTTTTAGCGAGCATTCAAAACGCAGACGTGGATACCAGGAAGGATTTGTTCGGTAACGTCGTTTTATCCGGTGGTGGAACCATGTTTGTTAATTGCAAAGAGCGGTTGGAAAGTGCGATTTTCGACCAAGCGCCCCAAAACGTCAAGACGAAAGTCACAGCAAGTCAGAATGCAGTCGAACGACGATTCGCGACGTGGATTGGTGGAAGTATTTTAGCATCGCTTGGGTCTTTTCAGCAAATGTGGATGTCCAAGGCGGAATACGACGAGTACGGTGTATCGCACATTCACAAAAAGTGCCCGTAAAATATACAACCTTCCGAAGAACGTAGAATCTGAATATAAATTTTGATATATCAAAATAAGTAATACCACTACTACTAATACAATGTTCTATTTGTGTGTGCGTGTGTGTTTCTCTCTAAGTATTCTATGCGTAGTTTTCAGTGTCTCTCTTTCTCTCTTGTTTTATCTCTGTGTGATGATGATCATCTCTCGCGTGCAAATATTTCTCACAAATATAAAATATTCCTCTTTTATGCCGTCGCTTTCCTCTTCTTGTTCATCTTCCTAATCTCTTCTGCTCTCATTTTCTTCTTTAACTCATCCAATAAAGACCTAAACTCCTTCTCGTCCACCTCGTTCGCCTCGTCCGTTTCGATTTCCAATTGTTTCATCAAATCTTTCATCTTGACGTTGCTCCCTTCAACTATCGTCGCTGTAATATCGCGAAACGCTCGCTTGCGTTTCAACCACGTCTCGCAATACGTCACGAACTTCTTCTCGATTTCCTTTTGCGTTTTCATGGCGTCTTTCAGTGCGTCTTTTCCTCCCATTTTTGACGAATCTTCTGCATCTTTTTGTTGTTGTTGTTGTTGCGCCATCAACTTCTCCTTAAACGGTTTCATTTTATTCACAATCTCTCCGTTCTCCTTGGTCATTTTCGTCGTTTCCTCTCGAATTTCCTTCACTGAAATCTGATTCTTTTGTTGCATCAACTCTTTCCTCTTACTTTGCAACTCTTGTTTCTTCGTCAGAATCTGTTCTTGTTTCGTTTTCACCGCGTGTTCCATCTCGTTGATTTTCTCTTTCGGCAAGAGATTTTCCGGTTGTATTGCGAAATACACTTTTGTTTTTCCTCGCTCCGTTAACGATAAACGATTGTCAGAGACCAACGTGTCTAAATATCTCTGCGCTGCGGCTTTTTTAATGCCTTCTTTCTGCAACGCGTCCGCTAAGTTCGTGGCGTTGAACGGACGGTTTTGTCGCGCACAGTACTCGTACACGTGTTCCATTCTTTTCTTCTTTGAGGAAGACATATGAATTCAAAAATCCAAACGTCCATGTTTAGGGTTTAGGGAAGAAAAAGAAGAATGGAATTGTCTCGCGAAAGAAAAAATTCGATCTTGTCTCGAAAAACGCTACAAACCATCCTGTTCGCGGATAGAACGGTCCAATCGAACTCTCGATTCACTCGCAGAGGTATATTTTTCTCGAGAAAATCGCGTTGTATCGATCGTTTGACAGCCGCTTCTAGAAGAATAAAGGAGAAGTTCGAAGTTCGATTTTTGCCCTTGATTGAAAAGAAAGACGTTTTGATATAACTGAGAGCGAAAGAGAGGGAGAGAGAAAAGAAAAGAAAAGGAAGCGAATTCTAGAGACATAGAGAGATGGGTACCATTAACCAAGTCATCGAGAGAGGATGCACCATGCTCGTCCACTTCGACAAGTCTGCGTCCTCTAAAGAAATTAAAGAATCTTTAGAAACCGGATCGAACTACGAAAAGGCGGACGCGATGAAGAAAGTCATCTCGTTGTTAATGAATGGCGAACATTTACCGCAGATTTTCATCACCATCGTTCGATACGTATTACCTAGCGAGGACCACTTGGTGCAAAAGTTGTTGCTGTTGTACATGGAGATTATTGAAAAGACGGATAGCGAAGGAAAATTGCTTCCAGAAATGATCCTGATTTGCCAAAACTTGAGAAACAATTTGCAGCACCCGAACGAGTTTATTCGAGGGTCGACATTGAGATTTTTGTGTCGATTGAGCGATCCAGAGTTGATCGAACCGTTAGTGCCGTCTATTGTGCAGAACTTAGAGCACAGACATCCGTACGTGAGAAGGAACGCGGTGATGGCTATTCATAAGATTTACACCGAAACGCCGAGAGGGGAGATTATGATTCAAGATGCGCCAGAAATCATCGAGCAGTTGTTGAATGGCGGAGAGTCAGATTTGAGCACTCGTCGTAACGCGTTTTTGATGTTGTATCATTCGGATCAAGATCGCGCGGTGCAGTATTTAATGGCCAATTTGGAATCCGTTGCGAACTGGGGCGATATTTTGCAAACCGTCGTGTTGGATTTGATTAGAAAGGTGTGTCGAACTGATCCGTCGCAAAAAGGCAAGTACATTAAGATTATTTTGATGTTATTGCAAACCAACAACACATCCGTGATTTACGAGTGTGCGAATACATTGATCGCGTTGAGTAACGCGCCGACGGCGATTAAAGCTGCGGCGAACTGCTATTGCCAACTGATCGTCTCTCAAGGCGACAACAACGTCAAGTTGATCGTTTTGGATCGATTGGCGGATTTGAAAAAGAATCACAGAGAGGTGATGCAAGACATGGTTATGGATATTTTGAGAGCGGTGGCGTCCCCGTCTGTGGATATTCGTCGAAAGACGTTGGATATTGTTTTGGATTTGATCAATTCGAGGAACATCGAGGAGGTGGTTACTGCCTTGAAGAAGGAAATTATCAAATCGCAAAATGATACCGGTTTAGGCGCTAACGAAAAGAACGCTGAGTATCGTCAAATGTTGGTTCAAAGCGTTCATGCGTGCGCGGTTAAATTCCCGGACGTTGCAGGTTCCGTCGTGCACATGTTGATGGACTTCTTGGGCGATCCGAACACGGCGTCCGCGTTGGACGTGATTATGTTCATTCGCGAAATCGCGCAAACGAATAGCGGTATGCGCGAGTCGATTTTACAGAGATTGTTAGATTCCTTCTACTCGATTCGATCGAGTCGAGTGTGTGCGACTGCGCTGTGGATTATCGGCGAGTATTCCGAATCACGAGAACAAGTCGAAGAGGCATTGGCGACGTTGAAATCGAGTTTAGGTCAAACGCCATTCTTCGAACCGCCCTCGGACGAACAATTCGTAGATGATGCAGATGAAGAGAAGGAAACGTACGAGTCTGGATCGGTGCGACCGATAGTTCTAGCCGACGGTACGTACGCCACGCAAACGGCAGTTGATACCGCCAACGTGGGCACTTCGACGCCAAACTTGAGAGCATTGCTTTTGTCCGGCGACTTTTTCTTGGCCGCCATTTGTGGTGGTACGATGACCAAGCTCGGTTTGAGGTACATGAAAAGCAATACGTTCTCGGAAGAGGAAAAGAACCGAACGCAAGCGGAGGTTATGTTGTACATTGTGGCCATGTTGCGCTTAGGGAAATCGCATGTCGTCGCACATGAGATGGATTACGACTCGACCGAGCGTTTGTCGCAGTGCTTCGCGGCGATAGAATCTCCGGACTCTGAAACCACTCAGGCCTGGCTCGAAAACTGCAGAGAATCGTTCTCGAAAATGATCAACGAAAAACTCGAAAACGATGCGAAAGAACGAGAGAAGAAGGAAGAGAAACCAAAATCTCAAGCGGATGACTTGATTGATTTCTATCACTTGAAATCCAGAAAGGGCTTATCACAAGTCGAATTGGAAGATGCCGTGGCGACTGATTTACGCCGAGCAACTGGGTTTAACGACCCGGACTCGGCTTCAAACGCCAGAGATTCCAAATTGAACAGAGTTTTGCAGTTGACTGGCTTTTCCGATCCGGTGTACGCCGAGTCCTACATCACCGTCCACCAGTACGATATCGTCATGGACGTCACCGCAACGAACAGAACGAACGAAGTCTTACAAAACGTGTGCTTAGAGCTCGCTACTATGGGCGACTTAAAGCTCGTAGAAAGACCGCAAAACTACACCTTAGCCCCTGGAGAATCGAAACACATTCGCGCAAATATTAAAGTTTCATCAACGGAAACTGGCGTCATTTTTGGCAATATTGTGTACGAATCCAGAAACGAGGATCGAAACGTCGTCGTGTTAAACGACATCCACATCGATATCATGGATTATATCGCTCCGGCATCGTGCGCGGATATCGCCTTTAGAAACATGTGGGCAGAGTTTGAATGGGAGAACAAAGTTGCCGTGAACACCAAGTTTACGGACGTGAAGGAGTACTTGGACCACGTGGTGAAGAGCACGAACATGAAATGCTTGACTCCTGAGTCGGCTTTAGACGGCGAGTGCGGATTCTTAGCCGCAAACTTGTATGCGAGGAGCGTTTTCGGTGAAGACGCTTTGGTTAACGTCTCTGTAGAAAAAGATAAAGATGAGAAGCTTGGCGGATACATCCGCATCCGATCTAAGACGCAAGGCATTGCGTTGAGTTTAGGTGATAAAATTACTTTGAAGCAACGAGGACCGGATAAGTAATATAAGAGTAAAGTGAATAACAAGACTGAAAAAACAAACGGCTTTTAATATACAATATATAAACATACCACGGTACCTGGTACCTAGGTACCCGGTACTGGTACCATGGTACGAAAACATATAAACCCAACTATTCCGCGTTGATTGATTCAATTTTCTTAAATTTTACTTCCCCGGAAAAACAAAAATGACGATGGAAACATTTCATTATTCATCATTGCATTCACTGAAAGAAAAAGCGTCCATGTCGTTCTCCCTCGCGCAAGTCGTGCCGTGCTCTTCATTTGCGATGGGGCGCGAACAAGGTGAGACGTTCTTCGCGAAGAGCGGCGCTCGAACAAAATATTCGTCTTTTCTACCTCGGACGACGACTGGAGGGAAGATGAGATGTCCAAAGAGAACGCACGTGACGCCGCCGACGATGAACGAAGACGTCGACACGTCTGAAGACGATGAACGGCCATTTTCGACGAGTACTCGCGATGAAACGAAGTTGATCAATCAAACGACATCATCACCACCATTATCATCATTATCCACGAATAAAATCAAGCGGAAAGAACGAGGTACATGCTACGGGTGCGGCGTCGGTTTACAAACGGTTTCAGCGTCCGCCGTCGGTTTCGTCTCTGAACTCGATTATGAAACGAAGAAGAAAAATAAACAGTTGGATTTGTTATTGTGTTCTCGATGTTCGAACTTATCGAACGGACAAATGATTAACGCAGTTGTTGGACAAGGAGGACAGAAAATCGAAAGCGGTTTAATTACTCCGGAAGAGTTGAGAGAAACTTTGAAAGATATTCGTGGGAAGAAGGCGCTGGTAGTGAAGATTGTCGATTTGACTGATTTTCACGGGTCGTTTTTACCCAAAATCAGAGACTTAGTCGGGAGTAATCCCATTTTATTAGTCGTAACAAAGTGCGACGTGATTGGTAAAAGGTTTAAAGTGGAGAATAATGATGCTTTGATCGAATTCGTCTTGAACGAATGCGCGAAGAAAAGATTGACGTTGGCAGGAAATCCAATTTTCGTTGCCGCAAGGAAGCCGGGGTCTTTGAGAAGTAATAATGGTAGTGACGATGCGTTGAGAAACAGAGGAAGAGAAGATTTAAACGGGATGAGAACAGCAGTGTTGACGACTATTCGCGAACGACGAGGGAGAGACGTGTACGTCGTCGGATCCGCAAATGTGGGTAAGTCAACGTTTGTGAGAGAATTCACGAAGGTGTTGAGGATGGAAATGGGGAATTATTTCGCGCCGAAAAAAAGGCTACCGACAGCGAGTTCTATGCCTGGAACAACTCTAGGTGTCATTTCAATTAAAGCATTTGAAGATAAGAAGAGTCTATTCGACACGCCTGGGGTATTTTTGCACCACAGAGTGAATTCACTATTGAACGGGGATCAAATGAAGACACTGAAATTAGGCTGCGATTTGAAAGTGTATCGAGCACCAGTGACGCAACAACAACTACAACATAGTAGTAGTAGCAGTAGTAGTAGTAGCAGCAACAGCAGCAGCAGCAGCAGCAACAACAACAACAACACTGATAACAATAGTAGTGAAAGATTGAAGAACATGTCGTTCGATTGGAACGGATTGGTTCGATTAGATATCCTTAGCGCTCCAGAGACGGACGATTTGAACACCATCAACGTTTCGTTTTACGGGCCAAAGAAGATGCGTGTATTCAAGTCTACGATTGAAGACATGCAAAAACACGCCGATGTTGGAAATAAAACATGTTTATTCGATGATAGCGCATCCGTGCAAGAGTTTTACCAATCACTTCCAAATTTGCGTATTTCTAAAGAGGTGGAGATTAGTCTAGACGATTACGAAGGTAAAGATCTTTCGATTTCTGGTTTAGGCGGATGGATTCGTATCGTTCGTGAGAGAAATCACTCTAAGTATACAAACCCGCCCGGTTTAAAGGGAAGTATCATCTTGCGCGTTTGGTCGTTACCTGGTGTGGAGGTGTTTGTTAGAGATGTAATGCCGATATGATGATTTTTTGCATAGAAAGTTCGATATTACGATGTTTCGAGTTGACAGTGACTAGAAGTAAAAAAAAACGTCAGTTACAAACATGGTATCAACTCCAGAAGACGAATTTGCCATCGAAGATGGCGACGAGGACCACAATGAAGGAAAAGACATTAAGCTCACGCCGAAAGAGTATCTCGACCTGATCAAGTTTCACAATGACCCCAAAGGTCCTCTGAAATATATATGTTTGTTGATGAAGATCCTGACACGGGCGATTGCGTAGTTTCTGAAGGCGAAACTGAAAACATTGATGTGAAATTGTGTCAAGATGAAAGTTTAGACTTTGACAACGTCCCCGAAGCGACTCCAGAGCAGAAGAAGAACAATGGGTGGACGAAGAATTGGCCAACTGTATGGCGTTCGCACGAGGAAGACTTGAAGAATTTCAAAATGGAAGAGAGAGAGCAGTGGAGGATGAAAGAGATTGAAGGCGAAAACGATCGCGTGCAGTGGTTCGACCTTACTGGTGGGAAGCGAGTAGTCGAAGCGAAACAAAGAGCGAGGATTGAAAGTTGTCGTCACGACACGAAGAATTTGAAGATTTGGAGGAAAGAGGCCCGAGAAGAGATCGCGCTCATGGAACGCCTTCGCAAAGAGCATGGACTTGACGATGGAGAAGAACAAGGGAAAATGGGCGCGAGAGAAACCGTGGCGGCAGCAGCGGCTCCGACTGTATTTCTTCGATACGATATCGACGAGGAGAAGATCAACATTCCTTTACTAGGCTTGGGCACGTGGAAATCGAATCCTGGTGAAGTGCGCAAAGCCGTTGAAGTTGCTCTGAAGTGTGGTTATAGACACATTGATTGTGCTTCCATATACCAAAACGAACATGAAGTTGGCGAAGCTCTCGAACACGTTTTCAAGACAACAACATTAGTCCGCGAGGACATTTTCATCACCTCTAAAGTCTGGAACGACATGCACAAATACGAGCAAGTGTTGCCGGCGGTTCAAAAAACGCTTCGCGAGTTGAAATCTGATTATCTCGATCTCTATCTCATTCATTGGCCTGTTACAGATACGAACACGAGGTACATCGATCCTCCCATTGAAGTCACGTGGCGTGCGATGGAACGACTCGTGGACATTGGTGCAGTGCGTGCACTTGGTGTTTCCAATTTTTCTGTGAAGAAATTGAAACATATTTTGAGCTTCTGCAAAATCAAACCGGTAGTGTGTCAAGTTGAAATCCATCCGTATTGGCGCCAAACGGAAATTATTGAGTTTTGCGAGCAGAATAAAATTCACGTCACGGCATATTCGCCATTGGGTTCTCCAGATTCGGCATCAGTTTTGGGTAGATCAGGACCAAATCTGATGGACGATCCGGCAGTTAAACAGGTTGTAGCGTCGGACGAAAGCTGCAAAAACATTGGTCAAGTCCTCGTGCGTTGGGCGTTACAAACTCGACCGAAGAGCTCGGTTTTGGTAAAATCAATCAATCCTGAGAGAATCAAGTCAAACTTGGATGTGTTCGATTGGCAGCTGTCAGAAGAGTCTGTCGCGATACTTTCGAGTTTACCAACGCAAAAGCGAATGGTAGATGGATCATTCTTTAAGTTGGAATACGATTTATGGGATGAGAAAGTCGACGAGAAATCTCTATACGGCGGTGCAATGCCATCGGAGACATTCGTCACAGCGGAGACCTTCGATAGAGATGGCAGTAAAAAAAGCAATTTGCACCCCGGCTTCGTTAAAAGCGCACCGGCAAGAAATAGACCCACCGCGCCGTCTATAAACAAAGAAAGTTTAGATTCCTCTGACGACGACGATATCGGGGATCCACGAAAAGCTTTACGCCAGCTGAAAAATCTCTCGACTCGAGGACAAGCGAAGATCTAAAATTACCAAGTTTATCTCCTACAAATACTAAACGCAACTACTAGCTTTATTCATATCTTCTTTCGCATCAATAAGTCTCTTCGCAAAAAGTTCGAATTGAGCTCTTCGTAACCTATTTTCTCGTACAATCTAATTACTCCGACTTTTCTCGTGTTCACATGGAGATAAACTTCTTGCCTTTGCATATCTTTAGCCAAACTCTCTGCGCATAACATCAACTTCTCCCCCAATCCTAAACCTCTGCATCTAGTTTCTATCGCTAAATCCGATATGTACGCACCATCGTCGGTGAACTGCAATGCTTTTTCAAAGTCATCTTTTCGGGTTTCCGGAGTGTTCGAGACGCCAACGACTCCAACGCAAGTTTTCTTATTAGTGCCTTTTTCTTCTCTCAACAGGCAAAGGTAGCAACCACGGGGAAAAGCTTCTATACTCTTCGCGATATATTTTCTCAACGCGTTCTCTTCAGTTGGAAACCCTGCGAGTTTACTTCGAATCAACAGAGATGTCACAGATGGGATGTCGTCTACGTCGCAAGCGCGACATATGTAATTAATTCCTTCGTTCGTTGTGAATGTTTTCTTCCATTGTAATCTGTTAGGTAATGTTCTCGGGAAGGGTATCACGTATGAAAATGGGTCGCTATCGCTGCGTGCTTCTACGTTTCTTCTTCCTACTCCTCTATTAGTGCGCTGGCACAATAGTAGTCCCGTCGGGTGTGCGCGCAACATTTAGAACAAAATGAACGCGAATGAAGATTTGGTGAAGATTTTATAAAGCACAACACTCGTACTAGTAGTAACAAACCTCTCTCTAAATTAAACAATCACCTAATTGTCCCTCCTTCTCTGATGGACTCTACCGAACACGAACCAGCGGTCGTTTGGAACGGGACATTTTTGTAAGTAGCGACACCATCTTTATTCACCATAAAATCTGGTTGCACCGCTTCAAACACTTTCTTCTTTGGATTTAACTTTTCGTCCGGGTCACTTACGTAGCCTTCGAAAGTAATGCGTTCGCCAATTGCTGCACCTTTCGGTGGGGTGACAATTTCGACTTTGTCGCTGTCGTTCGGATCGGTGGCACATAAAACCATGGCTTGTGATTCGATGCCACGCATTTTCGTTGGTTTCATGTTAGCGACAAGGACGACTCGCGCGTTGAGCATTTTATCAATCGGGATGTGTTTAACTAAACCAGAACAGACTTGCAACGGTTTCCCGACGTTGATGTTGATCTCTTCCACGTAGAGCGTATCCGCGTCCGGGTGGTTCCAGACTTTCGTGATTTCACCAACGACTAAATCTATGCGCGTGACGTCGAGTTTCGCATTCTCTTCGCCTTTTTTCTTCTTGGCCAACTTAGCAGCTTTTTCTTCTTTGCTCGATTGCGCTTTTTTGGCGAGTTCGGCAGTATCAATCTCGTGTTTTTGAAAGAGCACTTCGCCGACGGCAATCTGGGTACCGGGTTTCACATTTTCGCCGAATGGTTTGAGCTCCCAGAGTTTGTGGACTTTAGACGAGTCCATGCCGAGTTTCTTGAATATGTCTTCACACGCGGTTGGTATGTACGGTTGTAAAAATAAAGCGGTAATGTACACAGCTTCTAAGGTCGTGCGAATGATTACGTCTCTGCGATGCTTCGTTTCCTCGCCTTTTAATTTCCACGGCTCCGCATCGGTAATGTATTTATTAGCAGCTTTTGCCGAGTTAATAGCTAATTCGCAGGCTTGCTGTAACTGGAATGATTCCATCGCGCGTTCAGATTTTAATCTCAACAAGCCGACGTCGATGACTTTTTCAAAGATTGGAACATCCGGGACGCGACCATCGCAATTCTTCGAGCACAGATGCGTTGCTCTGTGAACTAAATTTCCAAGCGTATCTGCTAAATCTGCGTTGTGAATCAATGTCATAGATTCTTCGCTAAATGGAATATCGGATCCGTAAATGCCGTTTCGCATGAGTGCGTAACGAAACGTATCCGGAGAACACCTTTTCAAAACATCCAATGGATCGACGACGTTGCCGATAGATTTGGACATTTTTTGTCCATCCGCGGCGGTAACAAAACCATGCGCGAAGACAGATTTTGGTAAAGGAACGTTGCAACTCATCAACATACATGGCCAAATGACGCAGTGGAACCAGATGATATCTTTTCCTATGATGTGCACATTCGCAGGCCAAAACTTTGCGTAATTTTCTCCATTCGGGAAATCGCAGCCGGTTAAATAGTTTGTCAAAGCATCGAACCAGACATACAAGACGTGTTTACTGTTTCCAGGGACGGGAATTCCCCAATCAAACGTCGTTCGTGAGACGCTTAGATCTCTCAACTCGTCGTTTTTCAATCGGTACAAAATTTCCCCTCTTCGGCCTTCTGGTTGAATAAACTCTGGGTGCTTTTCAATGTGTTCGATCAACCGCACTTGGTATTTCGATTGGCGAAAGAAGAAAGACTCCTCTTCCATTTGTTTCAAAGGTTTTCCTGAAACTGGGTCTTTATAGTCCATATCTTTCGCTTCGGTTTCAGTCACAAACGTTTCTTCGCGAACATTGTACCACCCCGAGTATGTATCTAAATAAATATCGCCATTTTTTTCACTTCGTTCGAAGAGTTCCCGACAGCACTGTTTGTGCTTCTCCGAGGTTGTTCTGTTGTAAACATCGTTTTCTACTCGTAACATTTTGTTTAAATCTTGAAACATTTTCACGTGTTTATCGCACAATTCAATCGGTTCGCACTCCGCGGCAACCGCAGCGTCAGAAATCTTTTGCCCATGCTCATCTGCGCCGGTTTGGAACAACGTCGGTCTACCGCATGCACGGTGGTATCTCGCAATGACATCCGCACTTAACCCTTCGTACGCATGTCCCATATGCGGAGCACCGTTCGCGTAATTGATCGCCGTTGTCAGCGAAAATGAGTCTTTCGATGGATCTTTGGGAGGGTTACTCGCGTTTTTCAAATCCAAAACGTTTTGTGCCTCTTGTGCAGCGAAGAGAAAGGCTATTGATGGAGTCGTTTTCGCTTTTTTCACTGCTTTTTGCACGAAAGGTTGTTTCGAAAACGCTTTGAACCACGCATAAACGCTGTCAAACTGAGGCGTTGGTGAAGTGCTTGAAGTCTTTCCAAACATCTCTGACCCATTTGCGAATACGGGATATGTGCTCGAGAAGAATGCTATTTCACTATTGCTTGGCGTAGCAGATGTAGACGAGGCGAAAATACCCGGGACTACACCTTTCAACTTTTTTTCGTTCTTTGATAAATATTCCATCAACGCGTCTAAACTCTTTTCCGCGCAGCACATGCCAACAGTTACTCCGAGCTCGCGTTCGTCCAAGTCTCTGAAGTTGATGAAAGAATTATCACCCTCATCTCGAACACACATTAAAGCGCTATTCATGGACGTGCCTTTTACAGCCTCTTCTCCTGATAAAGACGCTATAAACAACGTCGCGGATAAACTGGTCGTCTTATGTAACACTGCTCCGGTATTCCTTGCCACATTTCTCGATGAACTCGAAGAAGAATGGTCGGCACAACTGGCGGCTTTCCACGGGTCGAAATCGATTGCGTTTATTTTGTTTCCATCGAGTTCCGCCGCGATGTACACGCGCAACGGTTTCGAGTCACCGGATCGGTAGATTAACTTCAGCGAAGACTCGCGCATGTGTGCTCGCGATTTTTTTTATTGGTTTATTTTCGACGGACGGACACAACGTGTGTGTTCGTGGTGGGTAACGTGTCAATAAATGATGCGAAGAAGAAAAGGATGGAGAGTTTCTTTCCAAAAGACAAAATCGACAAAAAAAAGAGAAGAAGAAGAAGAAGAAAAAGAAAAGAAACCGTCGTCGTTATGTTCGGTCGACGACGAACGTGCGCGCGAGTCGTGAACATCGCGACGAACGCGACGCGGCGGCGAGAGTCAGGACTTGGAGGCGATGTCCTGAACGAGTGTGGACGTGTTCCCTCTTCTTCTTCTTCTTCTTCTTCTTCTTTCTCGATGCTTTTCAGACGAAGCATTGGAATTCACCAACAACATCAACAACAACAACAACAACAACAACACAATCAGTTTGAAACGTTCGTCGGTGGCAATCGCGCGCGAGTGCTCCCAGCGCACCAACTGACCATGGCAGTAAAAACGAACCCACTGCTATACAGACAGTTAATTCGAAAAGTATGCCCAGGAATACCGTTGTCGAAACCAGGGGAAAGGCAAACGGTTGCTTTGGAAGATTTCATGAAAGACTTTCAGGTGTTGAATGTGCACAGAGGAGTGACGGGAGGGAATTCATCGTCATCATCCGCGGCGAGAGGTGGAGATAGGACAGATTTGTTGGTGTTTAATAAAAGCGCAAAGTTGAAAGGAGTGAGGAAAAACACAACGAAGTTCTTTATGCCATTTATGTTGGAGGAGAAGGAGTCGACGTCTGCAGCAGCGTCGGCGGTGGCGGCGGAGAATAGTTCTTCGAGAACCATCGGAGCTGAAGGTTTTAACAATACGAATACTAGCATCATTAATAACAGTGGAAATGGAGGTAACGATAGTCGAGGAGGAGGAAACAGAGAAGGAGGCGAACGGCATCATCATCGCGAAACTATGTGGCAAAAATACCGCTTCTATGCTTTTGCGCTCGGCTGCGCGTTGAGTTTTTACATCTACCGAGAAGGCGTCAAAGAGACAGAAAATCTAAAGAAGCAAAACTATACGACGGAGAAAGATTACGAGATTGAAAATTGGTCCGGGACCAAGAAAGTTGTCGTAGACACGTTCGCGCAACCCGAAACGATGGAAGCTTTAGAGGCGATTATACGACACGCGAGTTTGCGAGGGAAGAAAATACGACCGGTTGGTGCGGCTTTATCACCAAACGGAGTGGCATTTGAAAAAGAAGGCATGGTATCATTGGCGTTGTTAGATAAGGTTTTGCACGTGGATGTAGAAAAGAAACAGGTCACAGTGCAACCTGGAGCGCGAGTGTCTGATGTCACGGAAGCGTTACGAAAATATAATTTGACGTTGCAAAACTACGCGAGCATTCGCGAACAGCAAATTGGCGGGTTCACGCAAGTCAGTGCGCACGGTACCGGGGCAAAAATTCCTCCAGTAGACGCAACCGTAGTTAGAATGAAATTAATAACGCCAGCGAGAGGAGTGATTGAACTTGGTATGAAAGAAGGCGAAGAGAACAAAAATGTCACCGATCCAATGTTTGAAGCCACGAAAGTTGGTTTGGGTTCGTTAGGGGTCGCCTCGGAAATCACGTTACAGTGCGTCGACGCCTACCGATTGAAAGAAGATACGTTTACAACTACTCCAGAGCTTATCGAAAAGAACCACGAGAAGTGGATTCGAAAGTATAAACACGTCCGGTACATGTGGATTCCGCACACGGATTGTGTTGTTGTGGTTGGATCAAATCCAATTGACGCGAAGAAGAAAAGTATTCTGGGTCTAGACTCTGTATTTTCCTATTTGACAACGCCAAACGAACGCAAACAGAACAAATATCGGACCAAACCAATGATTGATTTGTTGAAAAAGTATGATAAAGAGTCCGCAAAGAAAGCCGAACGCGAAAACGCCGGCTTTGGCGAACTTCGAGATTTGCTTTTGCGCATTGATCCGCTCAACGTGGACCACGTTAAAAAAGTAAATGCAGCAGAAGCGGAATTCTGGAAGCGCTCGCACGGCACACGCGTGGATTGGAGCGACCAAATTCTTGGTTTTGATTGCGGAGGACAGCAACATGTGTTAGAGGTTGCATTTACGTGCGGAAATTTAGAAGAAATGGATGAAAAAGCGACAATGTCGGCGAATGTTGGTGTTCCTCCTTCTCTTCGAAAAGATTTACGTTTCATGCGTGATTTACGCAAAATGATCGAGGAAAACAACATCCCGGCTCACGCACCGATCGAGCAACGATGGACGAGTGGCAGTTCGAGTATAATGTCGCCTTCACATGGCGAAAAACACTCTTTACACTCCTGGGTTGGGATCATCATGTACTTGCCGACGCAAGTCGAAGCCGAACGAGAGGAAATAACTGCGCGCTTCACAGAATACGGTGAACAAATGCGCGACACTTTAGGCGACAAGTATTTACTCAAAACGCATTGGGCAAAAATTGAACTGGAGGGAAACCTCGAACGGAGAAAAAAACAAGTCGAACGATTGAAAACCGCTTACGGTCAAGAAAACTTTCGAGTATTTCGAGACCTTCGCAGAAAATTTGATCCGAAAGGCGTTTTGATGAACGAATTAATCGAAGGGTTGTTTGAATCCGAATGATGTGTTTGTTCACGAGTGCTCGAAATCACGATAGGAAGTAGTGGAAAATGTAGAAAGACTGTAGCGTTCGAGTAGATTTATGTAACATAAAGAACGTGTGTAATTATTATCGAAGAGTTACTTTTTGGTACTATGATCCCAAGCCAAGCGCCATGGCGACTTCTATTCTCGACCGGCACTTCGTGCCGTCAGAACGAAAGTACATTTTGTATGACTTCTTTTTTCCATTCTTTAGGGGATGTTTCCTCGTATATTTCTTTATCACCCATTCTTCTTTTTTTACCATGTAACCCTTTCCACCGACTCCTACGATGTACTCTCTCAGTGCCTTCAACTCCTCTGGTATGTCTTCGACCATCCATTCATTACTTTCCGGAAATGAATGTTTCTTCTTATCGTTTTCGTGTTCTTGTCCTCGTTTCTGATCAATCTTTGGCTTCTTTATCTTGGCATTTTTCGTGCCATTTTTCGTTGATGCGTAGCCTTTCTTCTCACGTTGTTTTTGTTGCTGCGGCTGCTCTATTTGCTTCTGTTTTAGCTTTGCGAGACTCTTTCTCTCCTTCTCTCTCTGTATCCTCTTCTTCTCCATCCAAGCTCTCTTCTCGTCCGCATACGTTTCTCTTTCCACTTTTCTGCGCACGTTTTGAAACGTCAGCACGTTTTCGTTGACTAATTTTATCATCCCCTGTTCGTCGGAAACGTTCACCGATTTGCGGTCGAACCAATCTCTCATTCCTTCTTCTTCGAGCAAAACTTTGAGTTCGCGTGCGTTTGCTTGAGGATGTCCTTTATTCTCGCTATTCTTATTTGACGAGGAAGAAGATAGTATTAATTCGCTCAAGAACTTCAGCACAACGTCTGGTTTCTTCCCTTTAAACTTCTCCAACGACTCTTGCGTGTCGGACAACTCTCGTGCATTCTTCCTCGTTCGCGATTCCATCGATAGTATCGCCCGTTCGATCTCTTTTTTCGTTCGTTTGCGCTTTTGTTTGCTTTCGTCGTGTTCTAACCACCGCTCGAAATCAAAGGCATCATTCACCGAGAGAGGCGTGTTGTTCTCGTTTTCGTCGTTGACGTCGCGTCTTTCTTCGTCCAATTCTTCATCCATCCTCGTTGTCGCCGTCGTCGCCGTCATCCCTCTCTTCCCCTCCACCTCTATCGATTCCTCTCCTCGTGACATCATCATCCACTCATCTTGCACTCACTTGTTGACTCGATTTCTTTCATTGGTTTCGGTGCCTTTTCTTTTTTTTTGAAGAAATTTCTTCTTCTTCTTCTTCTTCTTTTTCTTCACCCCGTCCCGTGCAAAAATGTATATTTATTGTTTCGGCATTTGTATACGCGCGCGAGACGTAAAACGAAAGGCGAACTGAAAAAGAAAAAGATGGCTTCGAGCGCGCGCGCTTTTCTCGCGCACTCCATCTCTTTAACGTCTTCTTCTTTCTCCTCCGTGAACGTCTCGAAACAAACGTCGTCAAAGACGAAGAATTTTGGAGGAAAAGGAGTAATCGTATCTGGTGGTAAAAATGACGGCGATCGATGCACCCAAAAAAAGCACGCGAACAACACCAAAAGACGATATGTTTTGACCTCAACGCTCGCCGCGCTCACGGCTGGGATACATTTGAACACTCGAAAAGACGTTGCCTACGCCAAATTTGCCCCGGGCGACGACGACGACGACTGGATCGTCAACCCGAAACGAATTAAAGTGGAAAACGAACCGGATGGATATAAACCAAACGAATACTGGACGGAGGCAAAGAAAGACGTGGAGATTGCGAATCCCCCTCCTGAACCGTTGAGAGATCCGAAAGAAGTGTTTCGAAGCACAAGCGATAGTAGTACTAGTAGTAACGATGAACAACAAGAAGAAGAGAGTGTGATTGAAATAGACATCGATTTGGTCGAGCCGGGATATATCCCGACTTCGCAAGAAGAAGTGGACGAGAAGACGTTGAAACAAGCGGTGAATAATGCCAGGATTCAACAGTACAACAACGCGCCGGATGATTTCCCAACATTTGTCAGAGATTCGTACGATGTGCAAGTGGTCACGCCGAGAGGGTATGATAAAACAGAGGACGGTTTAATGTATTACGATTTCGCAAAAGGAAGTGGAAAATTGCCGGGGAAGGATCAAGAGGTGACGTTTCATTACGTGGCATATAACGAGAACGGTGGTGTTATCGATTCTACATATAGGAAAAATACGCCAGCGAAAGCTCGATTAGGTATGAAAGGGATGATTCCCGGGTTTGAAGAAGGATTAAGCACGATGAAACCGGGAGGGAAGAGACGGATTATCGTACCGCCGGAATTGGGACCGCCGGTTGGTCCGGCGACGTTTTTCTCATCGAAACAGTGGGAGGTGTTTGACATCGAGTTGCTCGATTCCAAGAGCTGTAGTCGAGAGGGAGGATTGCCAGGCGGGTTCGGTTCCTCCATTGTGTGCAATTAGATAAGGATATATTGATTTGTTTGTAAAAAAAATCGCCTATAAGTATTATTAGTTTCACGTATTGTTGATGGGCTCTATGGGTGAATCTGAAGTAAATTTTTGTATAAATCTACTACGCTATGGTCCTTTTCTACTTCTTACCGCCAAAGAAACTCCTCTTCTTTGTAAGCTCTGGTGTGGTCTTTTCCGTCACTTCTTTCTTTAGGAAGCGTTCGCCGAATTTCAGACGCTCTTTGTAATCGTGTTTCCAGTGATCGAAGCGAGATTGCAAAATTTTGAACTCTTTCTGCACGTCCATGGTGTCTACGGTGATTTCACCCGTTGCAACTTCCCGGATGAAATCAACGTCGTCGTCCAAAACGCGCGACATAGAGTTAAATTCTACTTTCATACCATCCAAGAATTGAATGACCTTCGAGGCTTGACCGGATGGGACTTTGTTCGTGTGCGCTGAAGGTTTATCCACGCTCGATGGGCCTTCTTTGTCTATCGGCGTCGAAATAGACGGCGAACTCTGTTGATTTTGCTCCTTTTGCGTCATCGCCGTGACTAGCGCGTCATCCGCAGAGATAAGTTGCTCCTTCAGCCCCTCCATTTGCTTCATGAGTGCCATCTTTTCTTGTCTTTCCGATTCCACAGATGCTCGCAATGCTTCATTTTCAGCTTTAAGAGCCTTGACGAACGGATTATTCAACACGTCCACGTCCTCGGATAATGACGCTGCAGACGAAGTGTCACGATTGAGAGTAGATTCAGGAGAATCTTTTTGTTTGAAAACGGCAGTGTCAGCATCAGCTTCTGTTCTTGCCTTTGCTTTAGCTTCTTCTCTCTTACGCGCCGCGGCAGCTTCCATTTCCGCTTCTTTTTGAAGACGCTCCCTCTCCTCTTTTTCTCTCTTTTCTTCCTCCAAACGCATCTCGAGTTCGCGTCGCTCGCGTTCCGCGACGCGCAACTGAACCCTCGCGTTGAAAGCTTTCCTTTTCGCTGCCATTTGTATCTTAAGTGCAGCTCTGTTTCGATCCCTTAATGTGACGTACTCTTTGCGCTGTTTCATTCCTTTCCAGCTCGCTTGCGCGGTAATCGTCGCGGAACGGATGCGTTGGTACTCTTTACGTTGCTTGAAACCTTTGTACGTGGCTTGAATAATCTTCGAATAGTAAATCGCGTTTGATCGCGCATCTTCCAAGGCGCCCAATACACCTTGCTTGAAGAAAATTTTCGTGGAGCCAAACTTGACGTGCTCCTCGGCGTCGACGGAGAAATGCTCCAAAATCATTCTCGTCGCATTTTGACTATCCACTCCGGAGGATTCAATGACATCTTTACCAACCAAGAAACCGAATCTGTGCACAAAATCTTCGTATAGCGAACGTGTCGGGTAGCCTGCTTGGGCAATTCGAGTCGCCTCCAAAATACCAGCGCACGCACATTGATGCAAAATGAGTTTTTGATTGGTTTCGGTTGGAACGAGCGAAGCGTTTGGCTTTACGCATCGAATAAAGTGTGGTTCGCACGAGTTTAACTTTTGAAGCAGTCCATTCAACTGGTTGCGAAATTTTGTGCAGACGGTAGATTTTTCTTTGGCTGATTTTGAGGCTTTCGTGACCATCGTTTCCATGGCGCGTTTGCGCAACGCTTCGCCGATGTTCATCTTCATGAACTCGAAAGTGTTATCAGTATACAAAGCCGTCGCCAAATCTAACGGTAACGCATCTCTATTCTTTTCCAGAAAGCCTGTGCACTCGTACGTAGCACTCCCGGCGTAGTGCACGATATCAAACGAAGTCTCGGACGTTCCTTTTTTTCTCATGCACGAAAACTTTTCCATATCGGAAAGCTCGCTGACAATTTTCGCGTGGTACGTTTCGTCCGTCGCACCTGGGAAACTGACTTGATCGTCTAAAAGCGCAAACAATCCCATTGGTTTATTTTCAATCACTTCAAGCGTGGAAGAGTTATCTACGAACTCAATTCTCGACCATTCGATGTTCTCCATCTCGTAATCTTTCTGTTCCACCACGAATAAATGATGATTGAACATCTTCTGCATGGATTCGTTGGCGTAGTTTATGCACAACTGTTCGAATGTGTTGTGTTGGAAACTCTCAAAGCCGTAAATATCTAAAATGTTCAAAGAAACTAAATCTTCGTCGTCCCTTTGCACAGAACCGTCGCGTGCGAAGGATTCGTTGATTTTACTAACCAAATAATGGAACAGCGCTTCGAACATAGCTTTTGCCAATGCGTCACGCGCATCGTTCGCTTGCGTCATTGTCAGATCGGTTTCTATTTTCTCACCACCGGCAGAAATAATGTGCTTAATCAATAGCCGCTCTAAAGCCACGACATCGACACCTAATAACTCGCTTGTGCATTTCAAAGCGTCTTCCGTCTTGATCATTGCGGCGTCGTGCCCAGATTCGTTCAAGGTGTCAAACTCAACGTTGCCGAGATGTAACACCGAAGCGAGCGTTCGATAAATGTCGTCGATGGTTTTATCCGTAATGCCAATCGCCCGCAACGCCTCTTTAGTCTCTTTGTGTTTGCTCTCGTCGTCTATTTCCGTACTTTTTTCGCTTTGGACGCCGAAACCGCCTAAATAGTTGAATCCATCTTTCACATCGTCTAAGAACCATTTCTTCCTCTCTTCTTTCGACGCCCCGGCCAAGAGTTGATAAAACACATGGAACGATCGTTCTCTTTTCGAATGGTGTACGACTCGAGACTTTTCCAATAGATATGTCTCAATCATTGCCTGTGCTAACTTTCCGTTGGACTTTTTATCAAACTTAATGTCGATCAATTTACCAAATCGCGAAGAGTTCAAGTTCCTCGCAGTTTTTGCATTCCCAAACGCTTCTAGAATTGGGTTTGTCATCAACAGATCTCTCGAAACCGCGTTGAACATGTCGTTATTTTGATTTTCTTCGTCTTCGCCGCTGTTACTGTTGCTGCTATTATGAGACGTCGTTGCGGCTAAAAACTTCATGATAAACTTGGTCGTTTCGGTTTTCCCAGACCCGGATTCACCCGAAATCACAATCGCTTGGTCCATTTGACTCTCCATCATCTGTTCGAATGCGTTCGAGGCGACTTGGAAACAATGCGGAGGTAAATCTTTCACCGAGGAAGATGAGACTTCCCCATTCGAAGACGTCGTCGCCGAGGACGATGACGCCTTCACCCCGCTCGCCATGTTCCTTGGCGAGTATAAGTTCATCACTTCCTGGCCGTATTTACCCAACAACGGCTCGCACGGGTTCAATGCGATAAGAATAGGCCCAGCCTTAGAATATATTTCTCTCGTCGCCGTCGAGGACTTCTTAACATTCTTTGTGTTTTTCATGAACCGCTCCTCTAAAAAATGAACAATCGATGGTGGGTTCAAGTTGGTCAGTCTTGAGACGTCCGACAGTGACTCGATCAAGTTGGCCGGATTACCTGCGAAAAGTCGCTTATACGAGACGGCTTTTACCAAAGTCGTCGTCGTTTCGCTGTCGGAAACGAACGCGTTTACATCCATGCATTCCCCCTGCGAGTCGTTTTTTGCGACCGTGCCTCGTAAGAAAACCAATCCGCTTTCTCCATCTTCTTCGAACGAATCGTCGTTGTTTTGACGAGACGTCTCGTCGGTCGTCGCGTCTCCTATTCCCGATATCGACGAACCGCTGTTTTTATTCTTTTCTTTCAGAGCGCTCAACGCGTCTTTCCCGATGGGTTTCTCCGGACACGTGGATAATCGACAATCGATATAGATTGGCGCGTTGATTACCAACGATGAGAGAATCGCCGGGTTATTGAAGTTTTCGGTAGCCGCCGCACTCATATTGGACTCTACGAAAAGTAAAGCCGTGTCGTCGCGTACGGAAAAATGGGCACACGACAAGGGCAGCTGAAGGGACAAAACGTGGACATTTTTTTCTTTTCTTTTCTTTTCTTTTTTGGGTGGGACGAAATTTTAACTGGACGACGGGGTGACGTGGGAATCCCGAACTCATTGACTTCATCGAGTCCTCCCAAATTAGGGTACAGAGAAAAACAAGTTTCCGAGTTGCTTTACAAAAAGAAAGAGGAGTTGTGCTCCTAAAAAGGCGCCGAGCTGAAAGAGAACACGAAGGATGTCTTTCGGTCTCGACGCGTACGACTCTTCCTCGGACGAGAGGGAGGAAGACGATAATGGGAGAAACAACAACGCACAGGATGACGACGGAAACGTAAAGAGTACGGCCAACAAGAAACGACGGCGAGAAGAAGAAGAGGAAGAAATCCGAAAAGAAGAAGAAAATGCACCAGTACTTTTCGAAACGCGTTTGCCACCACCTTCATCGTCCGCAATGAAAACTACCGAGGAACGGGAAGAGCTCAGAAAAAGAGTCGCGCGAATACGGTTCTTGAATAAACAGCAGAAAAAGTTAATGACGAAGAGTAAAGGCGGAGGAAGAGACGTCGAGGATGAGGAAAACGACGATTTGATGGAAGACGAAGAAGAGAGGAGAAGAAGAGACGTTTTAGCAAATGCGAAGAGAAACGGAAGCGGATCTGGGTTAGGTATGTTCTTACCAAAACCAGCGATTGTAGATGCGTTTAACATCAGGGGTGATTTTCACGAGGGTGGAGGCTTTGGTAGTGGAGGAGGAACGCGCATAGACTTATCTAGTGGAACGGCAACAAAAAGCGTCCCCATAAAAACACAAGAACGAGAACAAAACGAAAAAGGAGCTGCGGCAGTGGCATCTACGACGATTCATCCTTCGCAGTTATACGAAGTAGATGACGACGGGAACTACATTCACCAGGAGCTGATTGGCTCTATGCAGCAGCAGCAGCAGCAACAACAACAACAACAACAGTCGGCAGGAGGAAACGAACAGGAGAAAACTTCCAATAACACCATGAGTTTAGAAGACATGCTTGTGAAGTCCAACAAAATGGTTGAAATCACTGAAAAAGACATACGAGGCTCTTACAATCCGTTATTAGCGAATGAGTACGCGATTCAAAATACGAACGATATGGGTGGCTCTTTAGGTAAAGTCTCCGGAACGGCTCGAGCGAAGAATCAAGTGACTTCATTAGTGCACGACGCGAGACAAGCGGAATTGAAACTAGCGCAACAACAAGGCATGCGCCACCGAACGATGGCAAAATCAAAGTATGGATGGTAAAATGTACATGGTAGAAATAGTTTAAATTAGTGGTAGATGTATAGTATTGTACATCATTGCAAAGAGCAAACGTGCTCATCGTTAATGGTCTCTGTTCTGTTTTTTAACCTTGCAACTGGTTTTCGATGATGGAAACAACCGTCTCCGCAGGTATCATCCCTTCCGTTCTCAACGCCGGCGACGACGCATCTTTTGAAACAAAGACTATTGTAGGTAAACCTTCAATTCCGAGTTGCGTCGCTAACTCTGTCTCCTCGTCCGTGTCCACTTTGATGCATCTTACTGCCTCACCGAGTTGTTCCTTCACTTTTTCCAACTCTGCGGACATCAGCACGCACGGACCACACCACGTGGCGTAGAAATCAATCACGATAGGCGTTGACCTGTCCGCCATGGCCACTTCCAACTGTTCGGCATTCATTTTCTCCACTAATCCAGCATTTACTACGACTGATCCATTTCTTCTTTTATGTTGTTGTTGTCGATATTGTTGTTGTTGATGGTGACGACGATTGAAAGCAGAAATGTTGCGAGGTTGTTGATGACGAAACGCAATTTTATTAGTAGCGTTGCGAGATGAGGACGTGGACGCGTACTGAGTGGATACTCTCGATTGCATCATAGCAGTCGACATCGCGGTCGTTTGCTTTACTCTGATTGGTTACACTATTAGAAGAGCACTCGTGTGTGCGTTTGTATCTCGACGCAAACAAAAGTGAAGAAAGAGAAACGTGTAAAACCTTTTGGGTTTTTATTCCGTCGTCGTGGATCGGATGATGATAAAACGATTGATGATGATGATATTTTTTTTTTGGTGCCCCCGAGCGCCGAGATGACGCGTGACTTTTCGCGAGGAAAAGAATAAATAATTTCTCTCAACAGTGAAAAAATATGCACCAGAACATGAACGATGAAGCTCATCGTTTGACCGACAAATAAAAAACCATCTTTGAGAAGACACCACACGCTGTGCACGCGCGCGAGGAAGGCGATAAAGAAGGAAAAGAAGAACTGCGATAAACGCAAGAGACATCATGTCGTCGCTCGCGACGAGAATCGCAGCTGTCGTCGACGCTCTGTTCCCTCGAAAAAAAAGAAACGTCGTCGTCGTAAAGACGAAACGTTTCGCCCACGCGTCGTTGAAAGAAAAACAAAAAAACGACTGGCAAAAACGCGAAGCCGAGAGAAAAGATACGACGTCTTCCCCAGAATTCTCCTCTCTTTCTCTTCGACGAGAGCAACGACAGAGAGAAGAAACAAAGATGATTGCCACGAGCAGCAGAAGCAGCAGCGCAGTATCAACGAACACACCTCGTTCCTCATCCAAATTCGTCACGAGTAAGAAGACGAGTAACACCCTTCGTGGGACCCGCAACAGACATAACAACAGCAACGTGTGTTCGTCATCGATGTCGTCATCGGAAGAACAACTACTCGAGAGTGAAAGTATCTCTGACATGCCACCGTTAGAACTGGACGACGTAGGTATCGAACGAATCAAATTACAAAAAGACGGATGGGAAACGTATAAATACCAAAACGAATTCGATTGCAACTACATTAGCGCCGGGAAGGAGAATACAGGACCGATTGTCGTTTTGGTGCATGGCTTTGGTGCGCACTCGTACCACTGGAGGTACCAGATCCCATATTTGGCGAAGAAAGGCTATCGAGTGTACGCGTTGTGCATGCTCGGGTACGGTTGGTCCTCGAAAGCGAGTCAAGAAAAGTATTGTATGGAATATTGGGGCGAACAAGTGTCTGATTTCGTGCGAACGATTGCGAAAGCAACGGAGACAGATAAAGCGTTCATCGCTGGGAATTCCATCGGCGCGTTGGCAGCGTTGTATGCGGCATCGAAAGGGGCACCGGAGAGAACTAAAGGTTTGTGTTTAGTCAATTCGGCGGGAAATTTCGAACCAAACGCAGCGCCGGGTCCAGAGAAGAAAACCATGGCGCAAAAAGCCGTAGGAACGGCGCAAGATATGGAAGAGGCCGAGGAGAACAACACGTTGCAAGGCAAACTACGCGTGGCGTTTGGGAAGTTAGCAGCGTATGGTATCTTTTATTTCACCAAGATTCGCATCAAAACGATTTTAAATCAGGTATACGATAATGATGTGGACGAAGATTTGGTTCGAAGTATTGCTATGGCAGCGGAAGATCCGGAAGCAAGAGAAACATTTTATGCTATTTCGTTGGCTGGCTCACGAACGCAAGTGAAACCGAGGGATTTATTAGAAAACTTGAACGCGCCGTTGATGTTATTGTGGGGAGAAAACGATCCGTGGATGACACCGACAAAAGCAGAAAGAATTATGGAGATCAAACCGAGCGCGACATATTCACCGGTGCCGGCTGGACATTGCCCTCAAGACGATAATCCCGCGGATAGTAACATTGCATTTGTCGAGTGGGTGGAAACGGTTGCGTAAGAAAAAAATATATATTATTCTAAAAAGCAATACCTATGAAGAGCACACAGGCAGTTGTTTTACCAACATAATCGAATGGTGGTGAAGGTGTATGCATTAGAATCAAGGAAGTGTAATGTTATTTTTTATAGTTATGCTTACGTTGTTAATAATACCAAAATCTCTGTTATATCTCTCACCCCCCCTTTTTACTCTTACTTAATGTAATGTTATAGCTGCAGTTTAAAATTGTTTTTTATCGATTATACATCAACAAGTAATTTACTTCGCGACAACAACTTCCGTCTCCGCAATCTTCTCGTAGAGCTCTCTAACTTTCAAGCCAACCAAGGTTTGGAAGAAACCGGTACCGTTGTTGGAACCCGGACCGTTTTGGTACTTCAACATTTGTTGCGTCAACTCACCGTAAAACTTCGTGGAAGTGTTAGACAACAAGGATTCAACGTAGATCAACTCTTCCAACTTGTCAAACTGACCGTCCATCTCTAAGACGGAAACTTCTTCACCATAGAAAGTGTCCGGGCCATAAAAGAACTTGATGCCCGGGTACGAGCACGTCAACTTGCGGCCACACGGGATCCAGGAGATCGTGGAACCTTCGTCAAACAAGTACGGGGTGTCAAAGAACTTGACGCCTTCCTTCATTATCATACGCACTCTCAAGATTTTACCTTCGTTGTCATCCGGGATCAATTGCGTCGGCAAGACTTGGATGACAACGTCAGCAAATTTCTTTTGCGGGTCAACAAAGGCGTCGAAATCTGGCTTACGCGCTTCGATAGACGCCTTGATGGACTCCAAGGAGTGACCACGTTCGGCCATGTCTCTTTGGATCTTCCACGCGAACTTGACGTCGTCGGAGATGTCCAAATAGATTTTGAAATCGTAGAAGTCTCTGACGCGGTCGTCGGCGAACGGGTGCAAGCCTTCCAAAATCAAAATTTTCGGGGAGACAATCTCTTCGGCCGGGTCAAAGACACCAGTCACGTGGTTGTAGATCGGCTTTTGGACCGTTTTGCCTTCCTTCAAGGCTTTGACTTGTTCGTACATCAAGTCAAAGTTTTGTTCTTTCAAGTTGAGCGCAGTCAAGCCAGATTCCTTGCGGCCTTGACGGTCGTTCAAGTGGTAATCATCCAAGCACAAGACGGTGGTGGTGTCCGAGATCAAAGTATTGGAATCCGGGTTGCCTCCCTCAGGCGGGCTAGCCTTACCGCCGAACAAAGAAGTCATTCTTCTCATGAACGTGGATTTACCTGTTTGATTAATTAAAGATAAAAGAGTGAGTGTGTGTGAAAATTTGATATCAATCACCAATCATTTCTAAGGGAGAGAAATGCTGAGATAAAAAAGGAATATATCCACGATGTATGCGACCAGACGCGAACAACAAAATCCACATTTCTTTGCGAATTCTCATAAAACAGTATTTCTATCACTTACCGCATCCAGAATCTGCGGCTAAGCCAATAATGACTGGCCCGTTGTCCTTGGCATTTACGCGTAACGACGCTCTGGATTTGACTTGGTTGCGCGCGGAAGATTTCGCGGAAACCTTGGCGCCAACGAACGCGGATGATTGTAAGGAGAAGGCAGACATTTCAGATTAATGCGGTTGGTGTCTTGAAAGAGATGGGACAAATTCGTGTCTTGGTGAACGCGAGTCGTTTTCTAAGGAAATTTGCTTTCTCTCGTTGAACGAATTTCCGGATAACTAAAAAACGAGAGGGAGAACGAACACCACGAACACCAGGAACACGTCGCTTAGGAAAGCACGCCTCTACTTGAGGGAAAGCAAAGTACGTATTTAGGGCGTTACATTTCCAAAGAGTGGTGAGAGACGTGTAAAGAAGAAAGAGGTATGTATACTACTACTTTTACACACAAGCTAATGGATTGATGATGCTACACATCTAAGGGGCTACACATATTAACGATCAGAGTTTCTTTCACACGCGCACACGCGCGCTCTCTTTCTCTCTTTCTTTCTTTCTACGTACTACACGTATCAAATGCCTTCTCCAGCACCTAGCAAATGTTTAACTCGTTTTAATATCGAATCGGCTGAAGGATCGTATGGATGATCCGGCGATGGAATCTCCAGTACCGCCGGAATCGGCTCCGTGTGCTCGTTTACTAAATATCTAATCTCGTTCGCCACGAACTGCGCGATTAACACCACCGCCACGTCTTCTCTCGTGGTAAAATCTTTAAACGCGTCTTCCATCTCTCTTCTCGAGGTGTCCGGTTTGACGATTAGAAAATTGGATTTGCGTCGACTGTCCAGATTTCCTACGCCTGCTAAGAGGAACCCGGTGACGAGATCTTCGTCACCAATGACGGCTAACAAAGAGCCTTCGGAAGAAGCTGCGACGGCGGCGGCAGAGGCAGCAGAAGCAGACATCAGTCGTCTCTTCTTGTCTTTTTTTTGGTGGTGATGGTAAAAGGTGGTCGTAAAGGGTGATTCTTTTTGGAGAGAAGGGAGAGAAAAAGTGGCGACAAAAAGAAGAAAGAGAAAACTAATTATTGGTCTTTCCACAAAAACGAAAGTGTGTTTTTGTACGAGCGGTTTTGGAAAACGTGTGATTTACAAAAAGAAAATGACGGACGACGACGACGACGAGGAGGAGGAGGAGGAGAGAGGTACGACGACGACGACGACAACAACAACAACGATCGAGGACGAAGATATGAAAAAGAAAAACAACCGCAAGGGTAACAAAACGGGGAAAATGGGAAAGTGTCAAATGTGTGAAAAGGAAGAAGACAAACCAGGGAAATATCGCTGTCCCAAATGTCTCTTCATCTCTTGTTCGTTGGAGTGCGTGAATAAACACAAGGTAAAATTCAGTTGTGATGGAAAACGAGACCGGTTTAAGTTCGTAAACTTGAAAGAGATGGAGGATAAACACGTGACTTCGGACTTCCGGTTCCTAGAGGAAGCGACGGAGGTTCTAGACCGAGCGAAGAGGAAACGGATGAAGTCGTCGTTGAATAATAACAAGAATAACAACGGTAATAAGAACGATAATATCGGACAGAACAAGAATAAAAATAATAAAAGGAAACGCAACGGTAATAAGAACAACAACAACAACAACACAGGTAACATACAAACAGCAACAACGAAAGTAGTCGTAGGAGTAGCAGCAGCAGCAATATAGAATAATCTAGATGATAAGTGTCTAATTGAAAATAGAATTATTATTTGTTACAATAATATCGCCGTCGTCTCTCTAAACTCTTTTTCTTTCGAAGAAGAAAACAACAATCTTATATCACGTCAACTCTTGCACTTTTACAATAGCTGTTCCGCTCAACTTTTGAATGATAACTACGCGATCGCCTATGTCTAATCCCGCTTTCTTCTTGGCAAAATCAAAGACCATTTGTAAAAGCGAATTTGCCTCGGAGTTTTGCGGGTTGGCTAACATCGGGACGATACCGCGAGCGAGTAAAGCACCTCGAGCGTCAGACTCGCCTTCTAATACCCATCGAATAGAGTCTTGACGCAAATGAGGAATAACTAAAGAGACTACTGGCATTGGCGCACGATATTTGGACACCATTCGCGCGGTCTGGCCGGTTCGCGTAAACACGACAATCAGCTTTGCACCGACTTTCGTTCCAGCTCGAACCGCCGAAGACGCCAACGCTTCGGCTTGCGACACTTCTCCGGCTTCAATTTTTCGTTGCGATATCTGAGCGTTATAAAACGATTCGTGATCGTAAAATCTCTCGGCTTCACGACATATCTTGCGAACCATGGCGACTGTTTCCGAGGCAAAGTTACCTCGGAGTGTTTCTGCACCTAAAAGCAACGCATCTGCGCCATCTAAAACACCGTTAGCGACATCCGTTGCTTCCGCTCGCGTCGGTCTCGGCGCTTCTGCCATTGTGTCCACCAATCGAGCGACGATTGCGTGTTTTCCGGCGACGTTGCACCGCGATAATATCATCTTCTGTAAAATAAACACTTTTTCAGGGGGCAGTTCGGTTCCTAAATTCCCTCTCGAAATAATCACCCCGTCCGCTTCTTCTATGATTTCGTCAATGTTTTTCAATGCCGAGGCGCGTTCAATTTTCGCACAAATCTTGGTGTGAAACGATTTGTGCTCGTCTAATATTCGTCTGCATTTCCGAACATCTTCGGCGCTGTTCGTGAATGATAACGAAATGAAATCGACGTTATTTTTCACGCCCCAATTGACGATGTCATGTTCGTCGTTTCGGCTAAGTGTCGGCAACTTCTCGCCGATATTTGATATTTGTACGGTTAACAAGACCCCTCTCATTAAAGCGTCGTTATTGCACGTGCAAACGACTTGTTTGTTTTCTATATCAATACTATCGACGGTTAAATACACTGACGACGTTTCCGACCCGGTAAATAAATACTGCCCGATGAAAATCGAGTCACCGACGGAGACTATTTCGCACAACGAATCACAGTTCACCACCGGGAAAAACTCCGATGTGACCACCATGTTCTTCTGATCTTCTTCATGATTACAAACCGACAACACGACTTTATTCCCTTCTTTCATGACCAACGGCGTTTTCGGCGCGTCTTTATCGAACGACGACACGTCCTCCGCGGCTAACCGAACAGCCACTTCGCTCCCGCACGTGTCCAACATCGTCGCGCATAAAATTTTCGTATTCTTCATCGCTTGTCGTAAATTCATCAGCGTTTCCGTGTGATATTCGTGCGATCCCCAACTGAAATCGAAGCGAGCGACGGACATCCCAGCCTCTAATAGTTTCGATAATTCCTCTACCGTTCTCGATTTCACCCCGATCGTGCATATGACCTTCGTTAACGACGAAATCGTGTTCGATTTGTCCGTTTGTAATATTCGGGAGAGACCGATGTCGTCGATTGACTCCGTGCGCTGAAACATTGGTGTGAGTGAGTGAGTGAGTGAGTGAGTGAGCTTTCGTGCGCTCGATGGTGTTATGTGCTTCTCTTTCTCTCTCGCTCTGATGTGCTTTGTGTGTGTGTCAATAATGAATTATGAAGATTTTCAGAAGAAAGCAATCACCAAAAAAGTCGAATAAAGAAAGAATAAAACCGGACAACGAGAACGACGAGAACGACGAGAACAACGATGAATCGAGAGAGGAATAGAGTATCGTAGTTTATCGCGTTCGGACAACGCGGGATGATGGACAAGCCTGAAGAGTTCATTCCAGGACGAGTACCAGTCGACGAAAACGCAAACAAGAAGCTATCGTTTACTTCGGATGTCCATGGGAACACGCGTATGCTTCGAGATTTCTTTTCTTATTCTTTAAACGAGTTAAATTGTGATTATGTGATTTTAGGCGGCGATTTGGGCCCTCGAGGAGAAGGTATTGGGGATAAAGAGACGGTGGAGTATCATTATGGAGAGATGATGAAGCAAAAGAGATGGTTTGAGGAACAGTTTTGCGACTTAGTTGAAACGTTTTTTCCTGCTAGTATTGAGAACAAAAAAGAAGAGACAAAAAAGAAGAAGCAAAAATTATTCCTTGTCCTCGGTAACAGCGATTGGCAGATAAACGAATGCGTTCTAAAACGAAGGTTTCACACAAACGATTCGGTGAAGGTATGTTCTGGATTAGGCGATGTTTTCGTGGAAGACGAGTGCATTGAATTTTTCTTCACAGCCATCGTCTCCGTCTCGAATCACAGGAAAAAAGATTTCGAGAGAAAGGATGTAGATGCAGAAAACGTTCCAGAAAAGAACCAAAATGGTTTCATATCGCGATTCGGTAATGAAAAGAAGTTCGAAGTGGACAGATATTTGGTGAACGACGCGTGTACTCGACCAACTTTTGCAGAAACATTAGCCAATTTGCAACCGAAAATGGTACCTGCTTCTGCTTCTTCTTCACCGTTATTGACAAAAGTATGGGTCAATCACGGTCCACCTTTTGATACTATTGGAGATCTGACGCATCGAAATGAGCGCGTTGGATCAAAAACGTTGAGAAGTTTTATAGCAGAGCACCAACCCGATATCACTTTACACGGTCACATCCATGAGTCGGTTCTTTTGCACGGCGGGAAGACTTTCAATTGTCAAATTGGAAACACGATCGTTGCTTCCTCGGGAAACGACTTCATGAGCGACGTTTGTCACGGCATCTTCTTTGAAACGAAAGATATCCAAAGAACCTTGATGCGGTTTGAGGTTAAAGTGGGTAAGTAGCAAATATACTGTATTTTTGTATATTTTTGTATTGTGCACATAAAGATGACTCCAAGGCAAAAATCTCTCTTTTTTGGCTTTTTTGAGCCGCCACCCTTCTCAATTTTTCTTCACTTCTTCCCTCGCATATACACGGCGCGCGCACGCGTGCACACACGAGAGAGAAAGGGAGAGTAACATTAATTACCCACTCACCAGTAATCACCGTCGAGTAAATACATATTCTTCTTGGTGTAACAAAATGGGCAAGAGTTCGAAAAAAGACAAGTCGTCCAAAAAGGACAAGAAAGAAAGTGGTTCCTCCTCTGGTAAAAAGGAGAAACGGAAAGAGCGAGAGAAAGAAGACGATGAAGAGGGGGTAAAGAGACCGACGAAGATAAAAGCATTGACCATGATGGATGGACAAAACTCCGACGATGATGGAGGATACAACTCGGACGACGTTCCGAACCGAATGGATGCGCGAACGCCGAATCCTTTGGCGTTGGAGAATTTCAACCTCTCACCGGAAGTTGTATGCGCTCTGCAGAAAAAAGGCATCGACGCGTTGTTCGCCATACAGGCACAGACTTTAGACACCGCAATGAGCGGGAAAGATATTGTTGGAAGAGCAAGAACTGGATGCGGGAAAACATTAGCGTTCGTTTTGCCGATCGTAGAACAGATTAACAAAACTGACCCGACCCCGAAGACCGGAAGGAGGTTACAAGGACGAAGGCCAGTGGTATGCGTTTTGTGCCCGACGAGAGAGTTGGCGAAACAAGTTGGTGCAGATTTCGATTGGGTCGGACAGGCTTTTAATTTGAAGACCGTGTGTGTGTATGGTGGTGCGCCATACAGAGACCAAGAGCAAGGTTTACGTAGCGGGTGCGACATTATCGTTGGCACGCCCGGAAGAGTGAAGGACCATTTAGATAGGAAAAATTTGAAGTTTGACAATTTGAAATTTCGAGTGTTGGATGAAGCGGACGAGATGTTAAACATGGGTTTCGTGGACGACGTTGAAACGATTTTAAAAGTTTCTGGAGATATACAAACCTTGTTGTTTTCGGCAACTTTGCCTCCATGGGTGAAGGATATCGCTAAGCGGTTCTTGAAGAAAGATTACGCCACGATCGATTTGGTCGGCAACGAGAAACAAAAGGCGAGCGGCCAAGTGCAACATTTGTTGCTGCCATGTCAGTGGCAAGAACGAGTGTCGCTGATTCCTGATTTAATTCGCGCGAAAGCGCCGAGTGGAGGGAGATGTATTCTATTCTGTGACACGAAAAGAGATTGCACGGAACTGTGCGACGCTTTGCAATCGAATTTGGAAAAAGGCGCCAAGGCATTACACGGCGATATTGCGCAAAACAACAGAGAAGTTGTTTTACAAGGCTTTCGCGATAACAAGTTCCAGGTTTTGGTGGCCACGGACGTTGCGGCGAGAGGTTTGGATATTTCCGGCGTCGAGCTAGTCATTCAGTGCGAACCTCCGAAAGATCCAGAAACGTACATTCATCGATCAGGACGAACTGGGCGCGCTGGAGCGACCGGAATTTGCGTGACTTTACTTACCCCGAGAAACGAATGGGCTATTCCGAACATCGAACGCAAAGGCGGCTTCAGATTTGTGCGAATTGGACCGCCGCAACCTGCGGAAATGGCTAAAGCGGCGGCGAAAATTGTCTGCGAAAAAGTTCGTGCCGTACACAAAGGCGCGGCGAAACTCTTTATGCAAGCGGCGAGAGATTTGTTAGAGGAGGGCGACGATCACGACGAAGGAAGAGACGCGGTCGAAGTTTTAGCAATGGCACTAGCACACGCCTGTGGACACGGTGAGTTGCGACAACGTTCGCTTTTGACGTCAACGGCGGGGAGCACGACTTTGATTTTATCCGCCGGTGGAACCGAAATCCGAACGCCGACATATGTGTGGAACTTCTTGAAACAGCGGTTACCAGAGAATGAAGTTCAAATCAATCGTTTGACGTTATCTCAGGATCATTTGAAAGCAGTTTTTGACGTTCCTGCAAAGATGGCGTATAAATATTGTGGGTTGAGTGAGAATTCTAACGGGAGAACCGCGATTACCATCGAGGTGTGCGAAGAACTCCCAGAATTGAGTCAGCGTCCTCAAGGATTTGGAAGTGGCGGAGGCGGCGGCAGGGGAGGTGGTGGAAGAGGATACGGCGGCAGAGGAGGTGGTGGCGGTGGTCGCTCGCCCGGGGGTGGCGGAAGGTTTGGAGGTGGCAGAGCTAGAGCTGGAAGAGGCGGAGGTGGAGGTGGACGATTCGGAGGTAGATTCGGAGGAAGACGACAATAATAGAAATTAACCAACGAGAGTGAGTAATACAAACGTATATAGGACAGATGATTTTATTAGAAATTATTGTTATTTTTTGTAGAAGTCTTCAATCGAGGTTGAGTATTTCTGCATTACGAGTTCTGACTTTACTTTCCTGGCGCAGTCGGTGGCCACACCAACAAGAATCAACAAACTCGTCCCCGCGAAACCTCTGAAAGTTTGCAGTCCAGTGAGTTTCTCGACTCCACCAGGCGTCAACGCAAGAAAACCTAAAAAGAGGGAACCAAGCAAAGATAATCTCTCCAACACTTTGGTGATGTACTCTCTCGTGTTTTTACCTGGTCGAACACCCGGGATGGACGCTCCTTGTTTCTTCAACTGTTCAGCGACGTCCTTCGGGTCGAGCTGTAAAAACGTGTAGAAATAGTTGAAGAAACAGATCAAGGCTACATTCACGGGTATGTATCCAGCACCTCCTGGATAAACAAACTTCGCGACAGACGTTACAGCACCATTATCGGTAAATCTCGCCAATGTTGCTGGTAACGCCATCAACGAGGAACTAAAAATAATCGGCATAACACCAGCGGAATTCACTTTGAACGGCAAGTACGACGATTTCGATAATCCAGCGCCTTGTGAGTTGAACTTTGTCGAGTATTGCATGGGGATTTTACGCTCAGCTTCTTGAACGTATACCACGCCAAGAGTTGAGAGCAAAAATGCACCGAAGAACACAGCCAAAGTGAAAGCACCGTTCCCGTCGGTTTTACTTTGTTCGACTGTTCGACCAATTGAGGATGGCAACGACGAGACGATGTTGGCAAAAATCAAAAGTGATGTCCCGTTACCCAATTTCAACTCGTTCAAAATTTCCCCGATATACATTAAAATCATCGCGCCAGCGGTTAGAACTGCAGTGGATTCAGCTAACCACATAACGGAGAAATCATCCACGTACGGTCGGACGTACAAGCACTGGCCTACGGCTTGTACCAACGCGAAGGCGAGAGCCCCGTATCTGTTGTTTCAAAGAAATATAACAAGATGAAAATGCGGGTAAATTAAGATAAAAACTGTTGCAGGAAAAAGTAAAATACGAATAGAATGATTTTTCTCGCGATCATTTGTCCCCATATAGCAGTAGTATTCGCTCAATTCCGTTATTCTTTTCATGCGCCATTGACGCTCAATCGAACGAGACCTATAAGGTCACATCATCGCGAAAAACTACAGACCATAACATACCGAGAGCGAAAAGAATTCGTGCGAAAGAGTATAATAATAATAATACGTACCGCTGATACTGCATGAATTGACGCCGTCCAGATTCACCCTCTTCCTTTTGAAGCTTTTGCAGCTCTGGAAACACAGAAGAAAGCAACTGAAAGATAATGCTCGAGTTGATGAACGGCACGATACCGAGCGAGAAAATACCAAGTTTTGAAATAGACCCTCCCGTTAACGTATCCACGTAACTCATCATACCACCAGTGTTCGAAAGCGACTCTACGAACGCCGTTCGATCGACGCCACTAATTGGAATATACGCGCCAATTCTAGAGACGACGAGCAATGCCAGGATAGTCGCGACTTTTTGCGGGAGATCCCCAGAAAAGAAGTCCCCGAAGTTCCCATCGTCATTACCACCGCTGGACGTCCCAAACGCGGACGTTTTCGTCGATCGTCTGCTGCTGTTCCTGTTGATATTTGTACTCTTGTTGCTATTACTTTTTGTCATCTTCTTGCTGATTGTGTTATTGCTGCTGCTCTTTTTATTGCTCTTTATTCTCATACCACCAAACCCAAAGAGGGAATCTTGCGCGCGCTCATCAAAAGCAGAATGAGATGATGCCGTCAACAACCCGAGGGGGTCCCACGAGTCAAACGAGATCATTGAAATACTATCTCCCTTTTCTTGGAAATCCGCCGGCGTTCCCGTGTATAAAGCATTCTGAATCATCAACCTGGAAGAATGGTGACGAAGACGATTGCAATTTTGCAAAAACAATACTCTTCTTTTCATCGAAGAAGAAGACGGAGAGGAGGAAGACGAGGAGGAAGCTGTTCTGCTCGAAAGCATCGAAGAGCGCATCGGTGCAGAGGCAAACATTGTCTCTGTTTGTGTGTGTATAAATGTATGTGTAGGATTGATTTATTCGCGTATTAAACACGTAAAAAAACAATAACGAAAGTAAGTAAAGTGGGTTATCCCGTGTAACCCGTGCACCCATTTATCAATTCACCCACCCGCCACCCAATCCAAAAAATATATGTGAACAACAGAACAACGAAATTGGATTATAGTAGCTTCATTTTTTTCTAACACAGAGAGTGTCATCATCTTTGGGAAGGAGCGAGGCGGAGGAGAAAGGTCGATCGTGATGAAGTCTTCTTTCTCCTCCTCCTCCTCCTCCTCCTCAACCTCTTCTGCGACGATGAGGTTCAAAACCTTTCTCTCTTCTTCTTCTTCTCGAAGAACGAGAAGTGGGTCTCGCGCTTCAACCCATTCAAGAAGACGACGAAGCATATCTGAAAAGAATTACGCGTCTTCTTCAAATAACGATGAACGGTCGTCGCGAGAGGACGCCTTAGGAGGGCAGGATTTCATTTATTCGCAGAAATCTGGAGTGACGGAGGAGTTATTCATGAATTCTGTGGACGCAGACATCGCTACCGGGGAGATGCGAGTGAACGAGTTTAAAGAGATGAAATCGATAAACGCTGACGACTTCATAGTGCCGGAAAGACTTTTAGAGAAAATATGCACCTTTTTAACCAAAAACTATTTGATACAGTATCAAGCGAATACATTTATGAAAGAAAGCGGGTCGATAGTGTCTCCTCTATTGTTAGGCATTTGGGGCGGTAAAGGATGCGGCAAGACTTTTAACGTAGAGTTGGCATGCGCAAAACTAGGCGTGTTACCCATAGTGACATCCGCCGGGGAGCTCGAAGACGCCACCGCCGGGGAACCAGGGAAACTTCTCAGAAGACGGTACCTCGCGGCGGGAAAACTGACGAAAGAAACGGGCGTGGCGACTTGTTTGATTATAAATGATATCGATGCCGGCGTTGGCCGGTTCAAGCACACGGTTTCGTCGACCGTAAACAACCAGATCGTGCAAGGAACTTTGATGAACATCGCAGACAATCCCACAAACGTGTACGAAAATACGAGCATCATAGGCAATCGCGCAAACGTTCCGCGGGTACCTATTATTGTTACAGGAAACGATTTCAGTCGACTCTATGCTCCATTAGCGCGAGATGGCAGAATGGAAAAATTCTTCTGGGAACCAACAAGAGAGGAAATTGTCGGTATCATGACGCCTATATTCGCACACCACGGATTGAGCGAACAAGACACAAGAAAATTAATCTCCAACTTTCCAAACCAACCTTTAGATTTTTTCACTGCGGTAAGAAACCGTGCAATCGACGCGTTCGTATTGGAATTTTGCATAGAGAACGAGCTGGCGTTTACAAGCGCGTTATTAGAAAAAGATGCAAATAAGTCGTCTTCTCATAGTAAAGTGAGCGAACGACCGGTTTCGTACGAAATGTTTTTAAAGGCTGCGAAATACGTTCAGAACGAACAACAGAATGTGAACAATTTGCAGCTATCGCGCGAATATTTAGCGAATTGGGTGAATGAAGACGATATAAAAGTACCGTCTAAACTGCCATCGCCTGAACCGTTACCTAATGAAGTTGTTGACGACGAAGAAACACAGGCATTATTCGAAGCGGCGAAAAGGAAAATGTTAGAAACAAAATCGTCGATGCGAGGTATCAAACAAGTTGTCAAATACATTGACATGGAAGATACCGACGAGAACAATGGTTTACCATGGGAAACGATCAACATTAACATGGCATTTCAAATCATGTACGAAAAAGGAATGGAGGGAGAGAAAGTAGTGACGATTGATGCCAGGCCAGTGAAAGATTTCAACCGCGAGACGTGCAAGGGAGCTTTTAGTTTTCCAGCGGCGATTCGCAAAGGAAGCTTGAGCGATTTTGTGGACGAACCAAACGTGGAAGAGTGTATGGAGAAAGTGAAATGTAAAGTACCCATGGGAACGCATATTATCGTATTATTGGACGATAATGGAAACGAATACGAGAAACTATTTCTTGAAGCGCTTTCGAAGGAATATAGCGGAGGTTTAGTGAAAATAATTGAAGGTGGTTTACCGAAATATTTCAAGCATTTCACGCCAAAAGGAACTCGAAGACCTCGATATGTGGGGTACGGCCATGATAATGAAGAAACCATGTGGACAGGAAGCAACTAACTTACTATGTAAGTGCCGTAGGATTTTAGTATTTAAAATTAGATTTAGTAGAAATAGGATGCACACACAGAACTACATATCGGCGAGCGCCTTCTTTGGCTTTTGTTTCACTGCACGCGGTACTAATCCTAATCCACCTCGACCAGCCGACGAAGGAGGCGCATTTACTCTTCCTCTCCCACCACCTCTACCAACGTTACCAGAAATGGTGGGCGGCGGGCGAGACTTAGCGATAGTCATTGCACGGCCTTTCAAGGCTTCACCATCGTGCATGATTGCAGCGAGTAAATCGTGTTCATTCGGAAAATCCACGTAAGCGATACCTTTGGATCGACCGGTGTGACGATCTTTTATCACCCTCGCTTTCACCTTCCCTTCTTTTCTGACGTCAAAAAACGTGACGAGTTCCTCCTCTGTGACGCTGAAGTCAAGATTCTTAACAAAAGCCGTTTGCTGATCTCGGTTGGGATACAGACTTTTAATGACTTCTTCCCGTGGTTTCTCTGAGCGTGGAACAAAAGACGCCGGTGGAACGTGGCTTTTTGAATCATCCTGTGCCTTGGTTCGTTTATTTTTTTCATCATCCATAACGTTGCCATCGTCATCGTCATCTTCACCCTCCATATTGTTACGTTTTCGCGCAATTTGTCCTTCTCTGCGCATACGCTTGATGTCTTCGGCGGACATTGGAGGTGCGCACGCTTTTTCGAAATCAATTGAGCATAGCTCAGACTTCACCTTCTCGTACGAGCTTGGAAAGGAGTCCCGAGAGGTTTCCAGAAAATTTCTCCAGGAAGTACACAAGTCACGGGTAATCAACGCGTTCGTATCATCTTTCACTTTACCTTTCACAGCTCGAGATAGTTTATTGCGTTTGCTAAATGCGAGTTCGTACGCCCGATTAGCCAGTTGTGGATCACTCGATTCGAAATACCTTGCACGTTGAATATGCGCTTCAAGGTATTCGCCGTAGATCTTTTCATTTTCAACAAGAAAAAATTTCCAAACCATCTCTGGATTCGCGCTGTGTTGAGCCCAATATCTCGCCAACTTCATATCGGGGTCGATCCGTATTCTATTAGAAAATTGCGATACTAATTTTGCGTGCATTTCTTCCATCAAGTTATTGATGCCATCTGATTTTTTGTCTTTCCATTTCGCTCGCAGAAAAGCGAGAGCGACATCATTAGCCCCCTTGAAACTTTTTAAACTCGAGTTTTTTAGAATATCCCCAAAGGCTTCGGTCATCGCTGCGATATTAGCCGTTTGTGGATCGCTATTACACGCACAACACTCAATCTTTTCAATTAAGAGTTCGAACGATGATGGACACGCTCTGAGCGCTCGATCTAAAATATCAATTTTTGAAGAAGAAGAAACCTCCATCGCGTACTCTAGCCATAAGCTCACCTCATACGGGTTTCTCAGTAGCGCCCGTTCGTACAGCGATTCGATGGACTCATCCAATTCTTTGTTCCTTTCTTTCTTTTGCAAGGTCTTCTCCATTACAATGTATGAGCGATATGCACGCAAATTCGCTTTTGGATCCGATTTTATTGTGGCATATTTTGTTGCAGTTTCCTCTACTTTGTCCTCGAACGCTTTCCTCAAATCTCTCCGTTTACACCCAGTCTCGTACGCTTTTGCATATAAGTTGCGTTCATCTTTATTTTCTACTTCAGCTAATATCTTTTCTTTCAACTCGTCCAACTTTTCCAGAGGCGTCTCCAGCGCTCGCGTCGATACCGCTTGAACGCGACTCTTCTTTTCCGGGGACTCAATTTGCGAGCTCTCAAAAGCTCTATACGCGAGCCAAAACGTATTACCTCTTCTATAGTCCTTCGCGACAATCTTACAGCTCCTCTCGTAAAATTGGCGTCTATCTTCTTCGGTATCTTCGCTCGTTTTTGCCACCGAAAAAGATAAATATTTCAGCCAAACTGGTACGCTCGCCGGAAGCGTTGCCGTGGCCCTTTCAAATAGCTCTTGAATATACGCTTCAATTTCTTTTCTCTTTTTTCCTGACGCGCATTTTTCCAACTCTGTCATCCTATCTTCCAACCAACTCAACCATTGCTCTTCACTCAAGCTGAACTTTCGGTCAAACGCAACTCTCGACTCTTCCAAACGTTCCTTCAACTTTGCTTGACGAAGTTTGAGTAAAAGTTTTGCATGCGCTCCGTAATCTCTTCCTTTACTCGTCTCTACTTTCTTTTCTAAATTCATAACTTCATCTAACAAAGTGTCATCAAGGTCGTCATAGTCATCGGAATGATTACCATCATCATCATCATCATCATCATCATCATCATCATCATCATCATCATCATCCATATCGTTGTTCGAACCGTCTTCGGAATCTGACAAATCTTCAACTTCTTCCGAATCATCGTTGTCGTCTGTTGCTGCTGCTGCTGCTGCTCCTGCTGCTCCATATTCTCCTTCTCCTTTTGTGGTAGCCACTGTTGGTGATTTCTTTCGCGTCTGACGATGCGGTGGCATTTTCTCAGATAAAAAGAGTTTGAGTGTGTAATAGAATTTTCTTATAACGAACACTTGCGTACCCGGGTACCGTACTGGCAAGTAGGTACCAAAAAAGAAAATAATTGTGACGAAAGGATGAAGGATGAAGGAGGACAAGGAGCAATAATTTTCAAATACAAAGGTTTCTCTAAAAATCTAATATTTTCTAGGATTTCCTACTACACAAACCCGCTACCTTTACACGTCTTGCAAAGAATCATTCCTGCTCCTTTGCAAGCAGTGCACTCCATCGGAGACCGTCTCGTCAAACCGAGCACGGAGTCGTCGCGTCTCTCTCTCTTCGTAATTTCAATCGGCGTTTCTCTCCTTCCCGTTGCATTGCAAAATATACATGCCTCGCCTCCCGAAGTTGCGCAAGATGGGCACGGTTTCGGTTCAGATTTCAAACCTTGCGCGATAGCGAGGCCCCCGAATATGACAGAGGTTGCGACGGCCGATATCGCTTGGTAGGTCTCCTCGGTGCTCATAGAAGAAGGGTCGATGATGGAATGCGTCTTTATCGACAACCGATGGTTTTGGCTGTTTCGCGTCGGGACGAGAACAGTATTCGAGACAACGTTTTGTTTCGTATTCATTCTCGTTTCCATTGAACAAGATGTTGAGCAAGCGTCACAGCGTCTCGTGATCATCGTTTTCCTTTTCACTTTTGCTCAAACAACGTGCCTGTTTTTTAAATAAGTTCATATGTGTGAGTTTTTTGGTTCACGAATAGAGAAAGAAAAGGAAAACAACAACAACAAAAATCATCAAATATGTCAGACAAATGCCTCGATTGTCAATCAGGTGTTGCACGAATGCAACCTTCAGAGCGTGAAAACCACGCTCAAAAAGCATCAGATTCGTCATCTAATTATATTTCTGTCATCATCCATACTTTATTGTGTTGTTGTCTGTTTGATTCGAACGAAACAAATTATCGGCTCGGATGGTAAGGATGCCGCGATCACGTAGTATTATAACGCGTTTCCAGCTGTCCGATCGGCTGTTTGCTCTTCCTACTCACCCAAGGTACCATTCACTACCCGCAAAACGAGTTCAGGGTACTCTGACACTGTGAGAGGATATGGGACAAAAGTACAACGACGACTACATAAGAAAGAAAGAAAGAAAGAAAGAAAGAGAGGAAAAGAAACTTCACAACAAAAAGAGAGAGAAACCAAGCTGCGTTCAGACGTCATTAATGAAAACAACGCGTAATCCACCGAGTTCTTCATTGCAGAACTCTGAAGCAGAACTGGCGTTTTGTGGTGATATCATCCTTACGCCTCGTTTTTCTTCTCGTTAAATTTCGTTCTCTTGTTTTTTTCTCTCTTTCGGTCTTTCCTCTCTAAAGACACTGTCCTGTTCTATTTGGAGCAGTTCCTAGAGACGCACAAAACGAAAACGAACATCGCAACGACGATATCACGTTGCGTAGTAGTATATTAAGAACACACCTTATTTCTTTTCAGAGAACGTGAAACCGTCTGTGTTTTATACCTCTCTCTCTCTTCGTCAAAAATCGGCGGGATCCTCAAAAAACTCTCTCTCTCACATACATACACGCTAGGAAGGAATAGAAGCGTGGAGAAGAGGTTGTGAAGTTCTCTCTCCTTCTCTCTCTCTCTCTCTCTCTCTCTCTCTCTCTCTCTTTATGTACATGTCTCTCTGTGGCCCTCTTTAGGCCTGCCCCAATCTGCTTCGCCCGCGCCACACCTTCACGCGGCCTTCTTCTCCTTTCCCACTCCAGCCCTTACCCAAGTTCTGTGGGGTCATCTTGTTGACGTCCTGGTGGCGCACCACCATGGCCATGAGCTGCAGCAGCCATTGCAACAGCTGCAG
>MDTG01160762.1_pt1 | contig 43394 bp, 39 predicted proteins | sample 811421 | NCBI WGS metagenome assembly MDTG01 (sample SAMN05326645, study PRJNA326480) | marine metagenome | isolation source: seawater | place: Pacific Ocean: South East | collected 2011 | reverse complement strand
GACCATTTGCATATATTCGAAGTGGCTCAATATATTGCATGAGAAGAGATTTTTTAATGCAAAAGGGTATGCGTTATGGTGGTGATGATAGTAGGCCATACATACTTCCTGATGAAAGAGCGGTTAATATTGATACTCCTTATGATTTCATGCTAGCTGAACTTATAATTGGCAATAAAGATATTTAGAAATATGAAAATTTTATGCATAACACCTATTGATCATATACCTGGCATAAAAAATGCTTTGTCATTAATTGGAGATTTAACCATAGTCCCTGACCCAAGTAACGAAGATATCAAAAAGATGAACAAAGATTATGATGTTATATTTACCAATCCTAATAAATCAAAAATATTCATAGGTGAGGAGCTATTTTCTGAATGGAGAAATTTATGTTGTGTTTGCACGGCATCAACAGGAACGGTACATATCGATAAAAAATTCCTTGAAGTTAACAAAATTAAGTTATTGTCCTTAACTGAAGAGTTTGATGTTATAAATAGTATTTCGTCTACAGCTGAATTAGCTTTTACAATAATGATGAATAGTTTAAGGAAAATAACTGATGCATCAAAATCAGTTCAGGAGGGTATTTGGGACTATGAAAAGTTTGTAGGTCGTCAAATGGATAAACTTAACATTTGCATCTTTGGATACGGAAGATTAGGCTCAATGTTTGCCAATTATTGCAAGGCCTTTGAATCTAAAGTATATATTTATGATCCATACAAAGATGTGCCTAACTATTTTAATAAACTAGATAATTTTGACCAACTTCAAATCATGGATGTTATATCAATACATATGCATGTCACTGAAGATACAAAAGATTTTTTTAATAAAGATTTTTTTAAAAAATTAAAACCATCAGTATTGATAGTAAATACCTCTAGAGGTGAGCTTGTAGATGAATTAGATTTGATTAAATTCCTCACTGATAATCCCGAAGCAAAAATTGCCTCTGATGTTTTGTCTGGTGAAATATTTGGATTTAAGAAAAGCATACTATATAAATTTTCTAAAAATTCCCAACAAGTACTATTAACACCTCATATCGGTGGAATGACTATTGATGCTCAAGAAATAGCTTATAAACATGCATCAAAACTTCTTAAAAATTATGTTGATAACAGGTAAGCTATCTAAGCAGGTATGATATATCTTTGAAAGTGTGAGTAAACGCATCTTTAGGATCTGATTTTTTTAATCTTATCGAAGAAGTCCTAATAACAGCACCTTGACCAAAAACAATTCTTACAAATGAGGTATCTTTGTCAAACATTTTTCTAACTTTAGAAACTTTTTTACCACTTAACATCCAGATATCGCCTTTATCAATAAATCCAAAAGTAGATAGACTTGTGTTTTCTAAAAATACAGTTTGTTTATTAGTTGATATAGCATTTTTTATAAATTTCTTATAACCAAGATCTACAAAACACAATGCTTCAATTTTGTAACCTATTTTTTTGTTTAAAACATTTAAAACATCTAGAGTGAACTTGCTATATGAAGCTTTTGTTGAGATGTTCCTTTTAAGAAATACAACGCCCTTAATTTTTGGATCTGAATCACCATAATAAAATATTTTCTCATTAAGAAGACCTGGATTCTTTTCAACAAGAAGATTTAATTTAGATTCAATATTACCTACTTTTTTTCCATAAATAATAATTGGGCACTCTCTATTTTTAACATCAAACCACGTAGGTAGTTCATCTTTATAATTATCTTCATTAATTTTTTGTATCAAGCTATTGACCGCAGAGGCTCTAAAAGATTCATAGTTATTATGCTGATGAAGACCATGAAAGTGATAAACCATAGCACTTGAATCATATTTAATTTCGTATCCCATATTTAAGATTTTTTTTGCCCAATCCCGATCTTCAATGTTAGTAATATGATTATCAAAATTAACCTTGTTCCAGACACTTCTTTTTATAATGGAATTTGCATTATGAAAAAAAGGATCTTTCTTCTGGATTCTATCCTCATTACCAAAAGTAATTAATAAATCTCGTGCATCATCAGAACTAGTACTATTTAAAGGGACTTGCCTACCATACACACCAGCAATTTTTTTTCTACTACTTATAGATTTAACAAGATTTTTAAGCCAATCTATATTTGCAGGTATGCAATGAGCCGACAAAATTACAATGTATTTACCAGAGCTTGCTTTTATACCAACATTTATTGCATTTCCAGGTAAAAATTTCTTAATTTTCTTTATCTTTGTTACTTTATACTCTTTAGCAATATTAATTGAGGCATCTTCACTTTCGTTATCGACATAAATGATTTCAAAATTAGAATATGTTTGGTCATTTATACTTTTAAGACACAAGTTCAACCAATCCTCTTCGTTTTTGCCTCTAATTATTATGGAAACTTTATCTGACATCTGGATTATATCTATTTCAAATATTATACATTCTTTTTTGCCATACTTTGATAGAATAGATTTACAATAATTAAGCTTAAAATTTTTTATCAAGCTATGACTATTCTTTTATTTATAAAATTTTACTTTAATCCTTTAGCATTAAAATACTTTATTATTAAAGGGCCTTAATAAACAGAATGAAAACTATACTTGTTACTGGATCTGCTGGATTTATAGGCTTTCACCTAATTCAAAAGCTATTAAAAAATAACTTTAAAGTCATTGGAATAGATAGCTTAAATAATTACTATAAGTTAAAACATAAAAAATTACGCCTTTATGATCTTGAACGGTTCGTAAAAAATAATAATTATGATAACAATTACTCATTTTATAAGATTAATATTGCTAATAAGAAAGATGTATTGAGGCTTTTTAAATCAAATTCAATCGATATTGTGATTAATCTCGCTGCCCAAGCAGGCGTAAGATATTCTATAGACAATCCATATTCCTATGTAGATTCAAATTTGACAGGATTTGTAAATATACTTGAGGGTTGTAAGCATTCCAATATAGATCATTTTATATTCGCATCTTCCAGCTCCGTTTACGGTATAAATAAAAATCAGCCATTTTCTCCTCAAGATTTTACAGATTATCCTATAAGCCTTTATGCTGCATCAAAAAAATCAAACGAACTAATAGCTCACTCATACAGTCATTTATTTAACATACCTTCAACTGGATTAAGATTCTTTACAGTCTATGGAACGCACGGTAGGCCGGATATGGCTTATTTTAAATTTACAGATTCTATTATTAAAGGCGAACCCATTGAAGTATATAACTATGGAAAAATGAAACGTGATTTTACATACATCGATGATATTGTTGAGGCTATTTCTCTTATTGTTAATAAAAAACCGACAAAGATTAAATCAAAAATCACACATTCAGATGCCGCATTTAAAATATATAATATTGGAAATAATAAGCCAGTAACTCTAAAAAGATTTATTGCTGCTATAGAAAAATCTAGTGGAATAAAAGCAATAAAAAAAGACCTACCGATGCAGCCTGGCGATGTACCAATAACTTTTGCTGATATTAAAGATTTGCAAGAAGATTTTGGTTTTATGCCACGAACAACTATTGAAGAGGGAATTGATATATTTGTTAAATGGTACGTTGAGAATAAAATCACTATATAAGTATTATTTTAGATTCATGACGTATATCTATAATCTTATCATTATTTTTTAAGTAATTTATTCACATATATTAAAGAAAACTTTAAACAATAACTGTATAATCTTACGCAGGCCCGAATGGTGGAATTGGTAGACACAAGGGACTTAAAATCCCTCGGCAGAAATGCCGTGCCGGTTCAAGTCCGGCTTCGGGTACCAATATATATATGTAGAGATATAAAAGTGGAATCAGATAGACCAAATAAACAAGATAGTGACTATATAAGTTTATCTGAGTTTTTCTTAATATTAATGAAATATAGAAAAACAATCTTAACTTTAGTTTTTATTTTTGCTTTATCTTCGGTAATTTATTCACTCTCATTGCCAAATAAGTTTTCATCAACAACTTCTTTAAAAGTTATGATAAATCAGGATTCACAGCAGGCTAATAAAATGGGCGGCATATCTTCACTTATAGGTATGAATATAAATAATGCTAATAGTGAATCTGAAATAATTAAGAGCATGATTCTGTCTAACACATTTGCGAAAAACTTAATAAAGCATGAGGGAATCACAGAGAAAATTATTGCAGCAAAAAAATATGATATTGAAACCAAAGAAATTATCTTTGATGCAAATGAATTTAACCCAACCACAATGGAATGGGTCAGAGATGTTTCTTATCCATATAAGAAAATTCCTTCATATCTCGAGGTATATCAAGAGTATTCTGAATATTTAAAAGTAAATATAGATGAGTCTTCAGGTTTAATGGAAATTTCTTTTACACATATATCTCCAGAGTTTTCAAAGTATTTTATTGATTTAATTGTTAAGGAAGTTAATAGAGTAATGAAAGCCAAAGATAGAACAGAGTCAGAAAAAGCTATAGATTATTTAAATCAAGAATTGGCAAATTCAACCTCGCTTGAAGTTAAAAAATCAATTGGATCTCTTGTTGAGACACAATTAAAAAAAGAAATGCTTTTAAACATTTCAGATGAATACGCATTAAGTACTGTAAATGCGTCTTTTGTTCCTGAATTAAAATCATCTCCAAACCGAGCATTTATTTGCATATTGGGTACATTCATAGGATTTTTTATTTCTATAATAGTTGTATTTTTATATCAATTTATATTGAAAAATGAAAGTCAGCTTTAACTGGCCTGTATCTAAAAAATATCATTATAAATGAAAAGAATAACAATAATTGGTTCAGGTTATGTTGGTATTTCGATGGCAACTCTTTTGGCTCAAAAGAATAAAGTTACTGCTTTTGATGTAGATATAGAAAGAGTTAATTTAATTAACGATAAAAAATCGACTGTTAAAGATGATCTAATCGAAACTTATTTAGAAAAATATTCTGAAAATATTCAAGCTACATCTGATCCAGATATAGCATTTAAAAACCCAGATTTAATTATAATTGCTACCCCAACCAATTATGATGAAGATAAAAAACATTTTGACACATCATCGATAGAGGTTGTTATTGAGCAGGCAGTCAAAAGAGACTATCTCGGACCCATATTAATCAAATCAACCATACCGGTCGGTTACACTAGAAAACTAAACAGCATGTATAAGAATAATATAATGTTTTCGCCAGAATTCTTAAGAGAAGGAAATGCGTTAGAAGACAACTTATATCCTTCAAGAATAATCATAAGTTCAGACTGCGAAGATGCAAAGGTCATAACAAGTTTGCTTAATGATGCAACAGTAAACAAAGATACTTCAGTTTTATTTATGTCACCAGAGGAAGCAGAGTCTGTTAAGCTTTTTGCAAATTCATTTTTAGCCATGAGGGTATCTTATTTCAATGAATTAGACTCATATGCAATGTCCAATAACTTAAACACAAAGAATATTATAGATGGGGTTTCTTTAGATAAAAGAATTGGCGCCTACTATAACAACCCATCATTTGGATATGGAGGCTATTGCTTACCAAAAGATACAAAACAATTGGAATCAAATTTTGGTGAAGTTCCACAAAGCTTAATTTCATCAATAGTAGAATCAAATAAGCTAAGAAAAGATTTTATAACAAAAGAAATTATTAAATTAAAACCAAAAGCGGTGGGCATCTATAGGTTATCAATGAAGGAGGGGTCCGATAATTATAGACATTCTGCAATCATAGATATTATGCACAGTCTAAATTCAGAGGGAATTGAAATATTTATATATGAACCTATAATCATGACCAAACATTTTAATTCTATTTTGGTCATATCAGATTTAAATGATTTTAAGGCAAGATGCGATTTAATTATATGTAATAGATCATCTGAATTGCTTCATGATGTAAAAGATAAAATCTTTACAAGAGATGTTTTTAACAGCGACTAACTCAGGAGTTCAAAGGTTATGTTTAAAAAAATTTCAATCATAGGTCTTGGGTATGTTGGACTTCCTTTGGCAATAGAATTTGGAAAGAAGTATAATGTATTAGGATTTGATATTAACTCTCAAAGAATTAAAGAGCTTCAAGCTAATGAAGATTCAACCCTAGAGGTTTCAAAAGATAATTTTCTAAAGTCTAAATATATTTCATTTAGTTCGAATGAATCTGATTTAAAAGATTCAGATGTCTTCATAATAACTGTACCCACCCCAATAGATGCTGTTAAACGGCCCGATTTATCATTGATAAAAAAAGCAACAGAAATGGTAGGTAAATATATAAAGAAAGGGGCCATAGTTATATATGAATCAACAGTTTTTCCTGGTTGCACTGAAGAAATATGTGTTCCAATACTTGAAGAGATATCTTCATTAAAATATAACAAGGATTTTTATTGTGGTTATAGCCCAGAAAGAATCAATCCAGGAGATAAAGTAAATACCATTACAAAAATTGTAAAGGTAACAAGTGGCTCAAATAATGATATTGCCAAAAAAATTGATGAGCTTTATAAATCAATAATCACAGCTGGGACATTCATGGCTGCAAGCATTAAAGTAGCTGAAGCTGCCAAGGTTATAGAAAACACTCAAAGAGACTTAAATATTTCTTTAGTGAATGAGTTGTCAGTCATATTTAATAGATTAGATATTGATACTTTGGATGTGTTACAAGCAGCAGAGAGTAAATGGAATTTTCTTCCTTTCAAGCCAGGAATGGTTGGCGGTCATTGCATTGGGGTAGATCCATACTACTTAACACATAAAGCAGAAGAGGTTGGATATAATCCACAAGTTATTCTTGCGGGTAGAAGAATAAATGACAATATGGGTAGATATGCCGCAAAAAATGTAATTAAGATGATGATAAAAAATAATATAGATGTTTCAAACAGTAATATCGCAGTTTTAGGAATTACATTTAAAGAAAATTGCCCAGATATCAGAAATACCAAGGTGGTAGATTTAATAAATGAATTAAAATCATGGAATGTGAAAGTTTCTGTATGTGATCCTTGGGCCGATAAAGAGGAAGTGGAAGAAATGTATGGTCTTCATCTTATGAATCTTGATGAATCAGATAAATTTGACTCAATAGTAGTTGCTGTTGGCCATAATCAATATAGACAAATGAATCTTGAATTCTTAAGAAATAAATGTAAAGGCAAAAAACCTGTCTTGGCAGATATTAAATCTTTATACAAGGTTAAGGATATTATAGAGGCTGGTTTCAGTTATTTTCGTTTTTAGTATATGACTCAAAAGAAAAATATCAGTGTTATTGGTTGCGGCCATTGGGGTAAAAATTTAATTAGAAATTTTGCAGATCTTGGTCGTCTTCATTCTGTTTCAGATACCAATAGTGAGCTTGGATTATTGCTAGCAGAAAAATACAAAGTTCCTTTTAAAGATTTTGATGAGATAATTTGTTCAAATGATGTTTATGGTGTTGTTATAGCAGCACCAGCTATTTATCACTCAAAATTGGCAGTCATGGCAATGAACGCTGGAAAGCATGTATTTGTCGAAAAACCGATGGCAATGAATCTTGCTGATGCCAAAGAAATGATCAAAGTTTCTGATACCACCAACTCCTCTCTAATGGTAGGACATTTACTTCAATATCATCCAGTTTTTAAAAAGCTTAGGAATATGGCCAAAGAGGATTATTTTGGAAAACTGAAATATATATACTCTAACAGATTGAGTCTTGGCAAAATTAGATCCGAGGAAGACGTAGTATTAAGTTTTTCACCTCATGACATATCAATGATTTTATCTTTGAGTGATTCAGAGCCTATAAGTCTTAAAAGAGATTCAATATCAATACTTCAAAACGGTATTGATGATGTTGCAAGAATTAATATTGAATTTGCTGATGGGGTGACGTCCGACATCAATGTATCATGGATAAACCCAGTTAAGGAACAAAAATTAGTTATAGTCGGAGAAAAAGGAATGGGTGTCTTTGATGATACATTAGAATGGAATAAGAAACTAATGACACTTAAATATAAAATTGATTTAGGGAATTTCAGCATCTCTAAAGATGAAATTAAATATATTAAAGTTCATGAATCCGAACCTTTAAGAGAGGAATGTTCTTCATTTTGTGACGTAGTTGATGGAAAGTCTAAGCCACTCACCAATGGATTAGAAGGATATAAAGTATTATCTATATTACAAGCCGCTGAAAAGGCTAAATCAGGCAAAAGAATTACAATATAATATTAGTATGAATAAAAAAAAATACGATATTCACGAATCATCATATCTTGATCAAGACGTCCAAATTGGAGAAGGTACAAAGATATGGCATTTTTCACATATCTTAAGTAATACCAAAATTGGTCATGATTGTTCGATTGGACAAAATGTTGTAATTGGGCCAAATGTAACTGTTGGCAATAAAGTAAAGATTCAAAATAATGTAAGTGTTTATGACGGAGTAACTCTTGAAGATGAGGTATTTTGTGGACCTTCATGTGTTTTTACTAATGTTAATAATCCGCGATCAAATATTGAAAGAAAAGATGAGTTTAAAAAGACCCTTGTAAAAAGAGGAGCAAGCATAGGGGCAAATTCAACAATAATTTGCGGAAACACAATTGGAGAATACTCTTTTATTGCTGCAGGTGCAGTAGTAACAAAAAATGTTGCACCTTTTGCAATAATGGCAGGGGTTCCAGCAAAAAGAATAGGTTGGATTAGTAGAGCAGGTATTAAACTTGACGATTCATTAATTTGCCCATTAGATGGGTCAAGATATAAATTAATATCAGAAGATATCTTAGAGGAAATACATTTATGAGTGAATATTCTGTTCCTGCACAATTTATAGACCTATCTTCTCAACAATCTCGCATAAGATCAGATTTGGATAAAGCCATTTCAAAAGTTCTTGATCATGGTCAATACATCATGGGGCCAGAAGTTTTGGAATTTGAGGATGAGCTAAGAAAATTTACCAATTCTCGAAATGTAATATCTTGTGCTAATGGGACTGACGCAATAACAATATGCCTTATGGCTTGGGACGTTGGACCTGGTGATGCGGTATTTGTCCCATCTTTTACCTACATAGCTACCGCAGAAACTCCAGCTCAACTTGGGGCTACTCCTTTCTTTGTTGATGTTGATAAAAATAGTTTTAATATGGACTCAGAAAGTTTAAAAATTGCTATTAATGATGCAAAAAATCTAGGCTTGAGACCATCGGTTGCTATACCTGTTGATTTATTTGGACAACCATCTGATATTGAAAAAATAAAAGAAATTTGTGATTTAGAAGATGTAAAAGTTTTGGTTGATGCAGCTCAAAGCTTTGGAGCAACATATAAAGGTAAAAAAGTTGGCGTTTTTGGACACGCCACAACAACAAGTTTTTTTCCTGCAAAGCCATTGGGTTGTTATGGTGATGGAGGCGCTATTTTTACTCAAGACGATGATTTCGCATCATTAATTTCATCAATTAGGCTTCATGGTAAGGGTTCCGAAAAATACGATAATATAAGAATTGGTGTCAACTCTAGATTAGATACAATTCAAGCAGCAATTCTTTTGCAGAAGTTAAAAATTTTTCCAGAAGAAATTACTCTGAGAAATATAGCAGCTCAAAAATATAATGAAATTCTTGGTGAGCACTTCAAAACACCCATATTAATACAAGATGTAACTAGCGTATGGGCTCAATATACTTTAAAAGTTAAAGACAGATTGTCATTTCAAGATAGGCTAAAAGAGGCCAATATTCCATCAGGAATCTATTATCCAAAACCACTCCATAAACAAGATGGATATTCTCATTTTCCAAGCGTCAAAGAGGGACTTGAAGTGTCATCTTACCTTTCTGATGTTTGTGTGAGCTTGCCTATGCATCCATATTTAAAAGATGATTATTTTGATTTGCTTAAAGATATAGTTCAAGAATATCAATGAAATTACTAACCATTTTGGGAGCTAGACCTCAATTTATAAAAGCAGCAGCTTTGAGTAGAATAATATCAGAAAACAATAACTCTAAAAAAACCAAAATAAATGAAATAATTGTTCACACTGGACAACATTATGATCCAAAGATGTCAAAAGTGTTTTTTGAAGAACTTGAAATTCCAGATCCTCACCATAATCTTGAAATTTCAAATTTATCACATGGCTCAATGACAGGTCGTATGATTGAGGGAATTGAAAAGTTGCTCGAACATCATGGTCCAGATTGCGTAGTTTTATACGGAGACACTAATTCAACACTTGCAGGATCGATTTCAGCATCAAAATTAAATATCCCTATAGCACATATTGAGTCTGGTCTCAGGTCAAATAATCTTGCTATGCCTGAAGAGATTAACAGAATAATTACAGACAGAGTTTCTGATTTCTTATACTGCCCCACCAATCAAGCAACAAGAAATCTTGAGAAGGAGGGGTATCCATTTAAACTAGCAAATTCAAAAAATCAGTTAATTGAAAATGTTGGAGATATAATGCTCGATGTAATTAGACACTTTACACCAAATTTCATTGATAACGATATCCTAGATAAATATGGTCTTAGAAAATGCGAATATGCTTTATGCACAATCCATAGAGCAGAAAATGTTGATTGCAAGGAAAATTTAGAAGCTATACTTGAAGCATTATCACATATAAATAAATCTTGCAGAGTTATATTGCCAGTTCACCCAAGAACAAAAAATAAACTCGATAATATTATTGATAGCAAGTTATTCAACTCGCTTATGACAATTGATCCACTTTCGTATTTTGATATGCAAACTTTATCTATGAATGCAAAAGTAATTCTTACTGATTCTGGAGGATTACAGAAAGAAGCTTTTTTTCATAAAGTTCCTTGTATCACTCTTCGTGATGAAACTGAGTGGATAGAAACAGTAGAATCTGGATGGAATACACTTGCAGGAGCAAATCGTAATAAAATTATTGATAATTTTTTTAATCTAAATATGCCTAGTAATTCTGAAAGATTTTATGGAGACGGATATGCTTCGAATAAAATTATTGATTCGTTGTTAAAAAATTTATAAGTTTATAATTTTTCAAGAATAATCAGTTATAATCTTCGAAGAATAGGGAATAATCTTTTCAAAAAAAAATGAAAATTGGAATTACAGGTTGTGCTGGAATGCTTGGGTCGCATTTAACCGATCTTCTTTTGCTTGAGGGTCATGAGGTCATTGGAATTGATACTCTTGATGTTGGATCTTTAGATAATATCAAAGAACACCAAGATAACAATAAATTTTCATTTTATAAATTTGATGCAAGGGCTAAAGATCTCGTATCTTCTGTTTTTATTGACTGTGAGGTAATTGTTCATTTAGCTGCTGTAAAAAAAGTTACAGAATCTCAAGTTTCCTTTAAAACGCTTGATGTTAACGTTGAAACAACTCGTAATGTTCTAGAGTTGGCAAAAAACATAGACGCCAAGGTTATTTTTGCCTCAACCTCAGACATTTATGGTGTAAGCACCGACGTTCCTTTCAAAGAAGATCAAAATCTTATTCTTGGTCAATCACTTGCTAAAAGATGGGCATATGCAGTTTCAAAGTTATATTGTGAACATTTATGCGTTAGTTACCATAAAGATTTTAATGTTGATGTCGTTATGCTTAGATATTTTGGAGGATTTAGTGAAAAATCTTCATTTACATGGTCCGGTGGCCATATACCAATTTTCATAGATCAAATTTTGAGAGGAATTCCTCTAACGATTCATGGTGATGGTAAACAAACAAGATCAATGGGTCATGCTAGTGATCTTGCAAGAGGTACATTCTTAGCAATTAAAAAGATAGATAAGTGTAGTGGGGAAATAATCAATATTGGAAATGATGAAGAAATGTCAGTTCTTGATTCAGCATTTTTAGTTGCAAAAATTTTAGGGGTAGATAAAGACGATTTAGAAATTGATTTTATACCTGAAAGTGAAATATATGGGGATTACAGAGACCTAAGAAGGAGATTACCTGATCTTACAAAAGCTAAAGAACTATTGGGTTACAGTCCTCAAATTTCTTTTGAAGAGGCAATAAAAAAAGTTGCAAAAACCTTAAAAACTAAGCAGCAAAATAAATAATGACCTTAGGAATTTTTTATTCTTCTTACAACAATTATGATCTTTTATTAGATGAATGTATCAATAAAATCGATTTTGAAGATATTGAAGTTATAAACATTGATGATCATTCTATAAAAAAATATCAAGAAATTGGAAGACGGATATGTGCTGATGCTGAAATTCCATTTTTCATAAATCCAGGCAAGGGACTTCATTCCGCAGCAGATTTTGCTATAAACTATTTTAAAGATAAAAATGTCAGTTGGGTTTTATGTATGCAACAAGATATAAGACCGTTAGACAAAGATTTTTTTAAGAATCTTTCTAAATATCTTCGTGCTCATGATACGAGTGAATTGGGTGCTTTAGGATTCAACGTTTTATATGAATCAAAGTATACAAAACAAGCATATGCAAATTACTTAATTGGAAAAAGGCCACAAGGTTGGCTAGGAACCTTTCCTTTATCGGACAAAAGAACTTTGTTTCAAAAAGCTTTTATTTATGACTTGATTAAATTCTTTATTAAAAAAGTTCTGTCTATTAACACAGCTCATATGATACATGTCTATAGAAGATGGTTTTCTGAGGCAACTTTTAAAAACTTCAAAAATGTATCCAAAAAGTACAAAGGACTTGTATCAATAGATTTGCCAGCCTGGCCCGCTGTTGTCATTAATGTAGATTTATGGGAAAAATTTATAAAGCCTGACGAAAATTATATTTTTCATCTGTGGTTTAATGACATTGCATTCCAGTTTATGAAGAATAATATTTATGTTGGACTTACTTCAGATTTTTATATTTTTAATAATCAAAAAGTAAAAACAAAATATGGAATGGAGGAGAGCTCTGCTGATGAAGGTAAAAAAAAGAATACTATTTTCTTTGAGCCTTATGGAGATCACTTAAAATACTTTAAAAAAAAATGGGGCTTCTGTTATGAGAAAATAATTGAAGAATATCCACTTGTTGAACATAAATACAAAGGCACATTAATAGATAAAACTTTTCAGCATAGCTGCATCAATGGACCACTAAAAAAATTCAAAAAGAGATGATTGATATACATAGTTCAAAATACAAAGATTTTTTAAATAAATGTTGTAACTGGAATTCAACCGAAACTGTATTTTTATCTTTTGATGTTGATTGGGCACCAGATTTTATGTTGACTGATTTGATGGAGTTGTTATCAAATTCTAAAGCTACTTTTATGCATACTCATCAATCAGATATCGTTAAAGAATTGATAAATAATTTTTCATCTGGAATACATCCAAATTTATCCAATGGAAGCGATCAAGGTAAAAATATAGATGAAGTTATTAATTTCTTTAAAAATAATCAATTTGATGATTTTACTTTGAATAGATTTCACATATTAGGATTCTCATATCCTGATTTGGTTCGACTTTCTCAAGAAGGACTAAAGCTTGATTCGTCAACTATCCTTTTTAACCAACACCATATTGTGCCAAGCCATAATCAAGCTATTGATTTAATTAGTATCCCATATTTTTGGGAAGACGGCCTTCGTCTAACTCACAATCCAAAAGAACAAGAGCATTTAATAGATTTTGAAAATCCAGGCTGTAAAGTTCTAGACTTTCATCCAATTGATGTATATTTAAATACTTATTCTATAGAGCAAAGAAATAATTTTAAGAAATCTTTTAAGTCAGTAATTAATGCAACAAAAACTGAATCAGAAAAATTTGTTAATAATAAATTCTTTGGAACAAGAGATATCTTAATAGATTTATTAAACAGAGAAAAAAAAGGAGATTTTGAGATACAAGACTTAAATTTCTTGAATACATACATGAGAAATTCTCTATCTTTATAATGAAAATAGCTATAATCGGTCATCAAAATATAACTGGATTTTTAACAAAAGAATTGTTAGAGATGGGACACTCTATTGACTATTTAATTGGTCTAGACAACAAGAATTCTCATTCAGTTACTGACTATCTGGATGTATCAATATTAGCTAGTGATAATAATATTAAATGTTTTCATCCTCAATCATATAGTCTCAAAGACGATGACTCTATTAAATTTTTTCAAGAAAATAAATTTGACATTTTAATTGTTGTTGGGTGGTCACGACTTATACCTGATAAAATTTTAAACTCAGTTAAATTTTCTACACTTGGATGGCATGGAGGGATGTTTAAGCCACCGAGATGCAGAGGAAGAGCAGTAGTTAATTGGTGTTTGATCAATAATCATGAAAAATTTTATATTTATACAATGAATTTAAAGCCAGGTATTGATGATGGAGATATTTATGACGTTCGAGAGATCAATGTATCTAATGAAGATACATCTAAAACTTTATATTTTAAATGTGGAATTGTATTAGCAGATCTATTTAACAAAATACTTAAAAATATTGATGAATTACAACCAAAAAAACAAACCAATGAGGGTGCAACATATTTACCTAAGAGAAACAAAGAAAATGGTGGAATAGATTGGACAAAAGACGCTGATTCTATACGAAATTTAATAAGAGGTCTGTCCGATCCTTTTCCAAATGCTTTTTCAGATTCTGTTGGTTGTAGAGTTTTTTTTAAGTCATCAAAAATATTTGACATATATATTAAAGATAAATTGATACCAGGGAGAATATATTTTGTTTTCCATGATTTATCATTTGTAGTAGCCTGTAGTGATAAGCTGCTATATGTTTCATCTTATTCATCAAATAATGATTTTGTTCCCTACAAAGGTTTTGAGTTTAAAATGGTCTCAGGAGAGTTTCTTGAAGCAGAAAACTACTAGTAAATATAGGATAAATACAAAATGAAGATAATTGCAGAAATAGGTTGGAATCACATGGGCGACATGAAATTGGCTGAGGAGATGGTTAAAAAGGCCGCAATTTCTGGTTCTAACGTAGTTAAATTTCAATATTGGGATCCTAAATACCTTAAGGCTGGTGAATGGGATAATGATGGAAGAAGAGACATATATAATAAAGCAGCATTAACTGAGGATAAGATTCTAAAATTAATAGAAATATCTTCTAAATACAATCAAGAATTTTTAATGAGTGTCTTTGGAACAAAGGGAGCAAAGTTTATAAGACAGCTCGGCACAAAATTGATAAAGATACCATCTCATGAAACTACAAATATTAATTTAATTAAGTTTTGTTCTGAAAATTTTGATTATATTTATTTTTCTGCAGGAGCATCAAAATCAAATGAAATTTTGGATGCATTAGATGTTCTAAAAAAAGGTAGGGCAGATTTTTGTCTTATGCATTGTGTATCATCATATCCTTGTGATGATAATAGGATTAATTTACCAAGACTAAAATGGTTACAGCAGCAACATCCTGTAATTGGGTTAAGTGATCATACATCCAGCACGGTGATTCCTGCAATTTCAGTTGCTATGGGAGTTACAGTTATTGAAAAACATTTTACTAGTAATCATGATTTACCCGGAAGAGATAATAAGTTTGCACTTGAGCCTGAAGAGTTTAAAAAAATGTCAGATAATATTCATATTGCTCAAAACTCAATGGTAGATCATGGCATAGAATATCAGGATATTGAGTCTGATACTGTTGAAAATTATCGAGGAAGATGGGAGCCTCATGATTACAATTAACCAATTTTTGCATAGGAAATTAAAATAAACTTTTTAACGCTTATTCGATCCAGAGCATCCCTAATTCTTTCTTCTAGGGTATTATCAAGAATTATTGGATTTGCAACCATATCGCTAATAGGCATCAGTTTTAGTTTAAAAGAGGTTGGTATTTTTGCTCTGTTTCAAGCAAAAGTTTTTTTTCTAACCACTTTCTTTAAATTTGGTTTCTCTCAGTCAACCTATCAATTAGCTTCAAGAAATGATGAGAGTCTTTATATAAATATGAAGATATTTCAAATTTGGAGTATATTTTTTTTGTTAACAGGCATTGCATTAATGGCTATTTTCAATTTTTATCAACTCGTTATGTTAGAAAATATATATCTCATTATACTTTGCTCTTTTATGTTAAGTTGGATTAGCGTCGAGTCAGCATTTAGACTTCCAAATAACCCTCCCTTCAAAGCACTTTCAATTGAAGATGTGATTCCTGGTGTTATATTTATATTATCTATAACATTTATAATCTTTTTAGATTTGAAAGTTAGTATATCTTTTTTATATTTCCTGTCTCTTATACCATCGATGGTCTTTGTTGTTATTTGCAGACTTAAAAATATTAACTTTGATAAATTAGATTGGCAAAATGATTTTTTACCAACGTTTAGAAAAAACTTTTCTTTTTTCTTGATTAATGCATCACAAGTTACAAACTCACATGGCGCTTTGCTTTTACTTGGTTTTATATCAAGCTCAACTTTTATAGGAGCTTATAGATTTTCATTGGCAATTATAAGTATTTGTTCAATAGTTTCATCATCACTTGTTACTGAACTTCAGAGAATTGCTTCACAGTATGAATTTTCAGAGATGATTAAGAAAAAAGATCAGTTTACTTTAATTAATTTTATTATTTCTTGTTTAATGTTGTTTGTTTTAATTATTTTTTATAACTTACAGTTTTTATTTGACTCTTTAAACATAGATACAATGATTAAGATAACAATCATGCTCAATTTAATTCTAATTATTAAGTCTTTGTTTGGATTTCCAGACCCAATTTTAATTTCAAGAAATGAAGAAAGTTATATTTCAAGGATTTTTATATTGAATGCATTTGTCTTTTTTGGAGTCTCAATTTTGTATCTAACTTTGGGAGGATTGTCAGCATATTTAGTAATATTGATGATTGCTTTGATTCAACCATCAACAATAATTTTTTATTCTAAATATCTATATCATAAATATAATATAAGTTCCTTTATAAATTTTAAGCTTAATAATTAATGCCAATGAATTTACAAAATGTTTCCAAAAATATCTTCATTTTTGTAAGTGTTGAGTGGCAATGCCAAATTTATGCAAGAATAATTAATAGCTCAAAGTTTCACAATTTGTCTATCAAAGTAATAACACTTAGATCGGGATTGGACACAAACGAAGCATGGAGTTCAATTGAAAGACATGATATCTCATTTTTTGATTTATCACATAACTATAAATTATCTAAACTAGGCTTAATTGATTCAGTGTTTTCATCAAAAAAAATAAGATATTGTCTTTTAAAAATACTACCAAAAAATAGCTTAAATGATTGTATTTTAATCACCGATAATTTATTTAGAGTTCATGAAATGAGCTTCTTATCCATTACATCAACCATTAGTCGTATTATTGTTTTACCGCATGGCCTTACAAAAAAAATTGGTTTATCAAAAGCAAAGAGTTTTTTTACAAGCAAATTAAGATTATTAATATTATTTTATATACCTAGGTTGATATATAAATTAAGATTTTTTTCCATTTCTTCAAAAATAAAAAATATAACTTTTGAAAAAGATTTTAAGAATAATAATTCTTTTTTTTCAGGTAATTTACAAGTAAAAAATTCAATTGACAGGCTATTAGAAATAAAAAAAGATTATAAAGAGACTGAAAATATTTTATTTATGAGCAGTGGGTCATTTAGATACCCTAATGATGTCTATAATAATCAGCCAACACTTAGCGCAATTAAATTTGTAAATAAATATTGTAAAAAAAATAATAAAAATCTTTTTTTAAAATTCAAACAAGATGAAGGTCTAGAATATGTTAAAAATTTTCAAGATAATCCAAAAATAACAATTTTAGACGAAACTAAAAATTACATAGAGTTAATTAATGATATACAACCAGCTTATATATTTTGTTCTCATTTATCTACTATCGCATCTGAGCTGCTTTTATCTGGATATCAAGTAGTGATTTATAATTCAGGAGTTTTTAGTGACATTGCTAAGTCATATGCAGAAATATATAGAGACCTAAATCTTTCTTTACAAGATTTGAATTCAAATGATCTTTGTGTAGTAAGTCTAAAAAATAAAGACAAAAAGAATAAGCTAGAAAAAATGATTGGTTGCTCCAAAGTGAATTTTAATTTAATTGATGAATGTATATGAGTAATGATTTAACAAACTTTTCAAAGCATTACTTTTTATGCATGATAATGCCTGCAAAAAATGTTGAGAAATATATATATGAAGCCATAATGAGTTATATATCACATGATCGAGATGATATTTTATTAATAATTATTGATGATCATTCTACAGATAAAACATATGAAATTTGTAATGAAATCAAGACCAAAAATAAAACAAAAATTTTATTGAAAAAAAATATTCTTGCTGGAAAAGTAAATGCCATAAATTATGGTTTTTCTCTTGCTTCTGCCAGTTATTATAAATTTGTTGATTCAGATGATGTGCTTGAAAAGAATTTTTGGGACATGTTAGATAGAAATTCAAAGAATTTTTCATCATTCATACATCCTTTTAAAACTGTCGATGAAAGCTTAAAAAATATTGGCCTTTTACCAATGCCAAAACTATCATTATCGAGGAATAAAAAATATATTCAAAATCTCATTCTTTTACCAAAAGCTGCTTGGACCCTAAAAAATGAGGATATTGATGGCATGTTTCCAATACCAGATGATATGCCTTTTGAGGATATATGGTTTTCAATTTATATATACGCAAAGAATATTAAAATTATAAATGAGAGTGCATCAGCTTATCTTTACAGACAGCATGGAAGTCAAACCTATGGAAATATTGGAAATATCAATGAGGAAAGGACTATTTTTAGATATAGGAGAATATATCTCGCCTTAAAGATTATTGAGAAATTATCTATCTTTAAAAGATTTGAAAAAGAACTTTCTTCGGCAAAAGTTATAGCATTGTATATGTTAAGAAAAGTTTCTATAAAAACTCTTTTTGAAAAATCAGGATTCTTAATAGGCATTAAACATATTATTTTAAGAGACTTTAAACTTCTCTATGAATTAGTACGAAGTTTGACTTGGTTAATAAGAAGAATGAATTACTTTATAAAAAAATAGAATATATATTATTTAATAATGGTCGTTAAAATACTTACATTCTTTCTCATGCTGCTTTCAACGGTAAATATAAGGTATGGCTTTGTATCTTTTACAGACATGATTTTAGCTTTATTCATTATTTATTTATTTTTGTTTAAAAAAACTCTATTCATATCAAAGCATGTAATTGTTACTTTTTTGGTATTTTTTATACTTTATCTACTTTCAGCTCAATTTTCTCAATATAGTAGTTTTAATGATGAAATAACATTTTATGGGTTTCTTTATAAATATGTCTTCATAGCTTTTTTATTCTTAATTTTTACGAATATTAGAATAAATGAAATTTTTTTATATAGATTGATATTTGCTTGTTGGGCAGTATTAATTATATGGACTTTTTATTATGCCTTCTTTTTAATAGGCAACCCCTTATTGTCTGTACTAATTCCAAATCAGGTATCATTCCCTGGAACAGGAATTGGTGAAAACACTAACGCAGATAGTCATTTATTTGCATATGTTCTAGGTTGTTTAGGATTATATTTAACTATTTTTTCTAATTCATCGCTAAGATATTTATTTTTATTTATGACTATATTTGCGGTACTTCTAACAGGTTCTAGAAATCCATTAGCTTTATTTGGAATCCTGTTTATTTTTTACTTTTTAAATTCCAAAATTGAAAAAAAATTTTTAATATCAATTTTGCTTTTAATAACATTGCCAATAGTATTTACACAATTTTTCTATCTTGAGGATATTCTTCCTACAATGAGGAGCCTTCAATTTGAGCTATTAAGCGATGGTAGTGCTGGTAATAGAATTCAAAAATTGATTATTGCTGTAGATGAATACATGAAACATTCTTTAATTTTTGGCCAATCCGTTTTTGGGTCTTCTATTACCTGGGCAGATGGTATACATACTATTTTGTTAATTCATTTTGGACCAATTGGATTAATATTATATCTTGGATGGGTGGCTTATTTATTTATAAATCTTTACCGTCAATATCTTAACGGAAACAAAAAAGCTTTAAATATTCTATTTCTTTCAATATATATTTTTATGGGGCTATTTATAACAGAATTTATTTTAACAAGTAGAGGAGCCGCTTTAGTATTGATTCCTTTAATTATTTTAACAAATAATCTAAATAATAATTCAAAGGTTATAATGAGTAAAAGTTAAATTTAAATTTGTATATCTTAATTGTCAAAAAATCTTCTCTAATTGCCGTGAGTAATGGAATGATATGTGAGTTTGACAGCAACATGAATCTTGTAAAAACTGGAGATAAAATATTTTCAAATTTTTTCGGAAAATTTAAAATATTTGCACGTTTATTTAGGCAAGTTATCTACTCAGTTAAAAAAATAGGCAAGGATAATTTTGTAATTTCAAGTGGCAATGGTTTTTATTGCTTAAATACAAATAATTTGCGTTTAACTAAAATTAAAACTCCTGCTGATTTTAAAAAATGTTTAAATGTTGGAGTAGTTGATATAGAGGGCGACAGCCACATTATTTATTCAAACTATTATGCAAATCTCAATAAAAACGAGATTTCAATCTATATTGCTCCAGTAAACAGAATAAATGATTACAAACTAGTATATACATTTAAGAAAAATACAATTAATCATATACATTCATTTTATCAAAATCCTTTATCTAAAGAGATTTTTTTTAATGTTGGAGATGATTGTGAGCAAGTAGGTGTTTGGAAGTTGAATATTCAAAGCTGCAAAATTGAACCTATCGTCATTGGGTCACAGGATTATAGGTCTGTATTCTGTTGGTTTAATGAAAATAAATATATTTATGCAACTGATTTTCCCGGAGGTAATAACAGTCTTAAATCAATTGATATTTCAAAATCAGGCATTGATATTGAAACGATTGCATCCATAAAAGGACCTGTAATATATGGCACTGAAACTAAAAACCATATCTACTTTGCGACGTCTGCAGAACCAGTTAAAAATTTGGGTATTATGTCTTTTATACCTATATTTCCAATCTTTCAAAGTTCATATTTATATCAGTATGAAAAAGTAAGTTCAAAATTAAAATGCATAGCTTCGGCAAAAAAAGATTGGTTGAATCCGTATTTATTTGGTTTTGGATCTTATCAGTTTCCATATATTGAAAATGAAGCTCAATTACATGTTAATAGAATTGGAATTAATAAAACGATTTCAAATATATCGCATCAGTCATATTCTTCATATGACTTATATGACATATAATAACTACCAGGGAATATTATGTTTAGAAACAAGACATTATTAATAACTGGGGGAAGTGGCTCGTTTGGGAAAACTATACTCAATAAATTTATAGATTCAGATATTAAAGAAATTAGAATTTTTAGCAGAGATGAAAAAAAACAAGATGATTTAAGAAAAAAATATTCAGATCCTAAAATAAAATTTTATATAGGTGATGTAAGAGATTATAGCTCCGTGACAAATGCTATAAGGGGAGTTGATTACATTTTTCATGCTGCAGCTTTAAAACAAGTTCCATCTTGTGAGTTTTATCCATTAGAAGCAGTTAAAACAAATATTATAGGCACAGAAAATGTTCTTGAGGCAGCAATTTTAAATGATGTAGAAAAAGTAATTTGTCTTAGTACTGACAAAGCAGTCTATCCTATTAATGCTATGGGTATATCAAAAGCTATGATGGAAAAAGTTGCTATTTCAAAATCAAGAAGCTCAAGATCAACCATAATATGCTCAACACGTTATGGAAATGTTATGGCTTCAAGAGGCTCAGTCATACCACTTTTTTTAAATCAAATTATAAATAATAAACCTTTAACAATCACAGATCCAAATATGACTAGGTTCATGATGTCCTTAGATGACGCAGTCGATTTAGTCTTATATGCTTTTGAACAAGGCAAGCCTGGTGATATTTTTGTACAAAAATCACCGGCATCTACTATTGAAACCCTTGCAAGGGCTCTCCTAGAAATTTCTTCTGCATCAAATAAAGAAATAACTACTATTGGTACAAGGCACGGTGAAAAACTTTATGAAGTTCTGTTAAGTCGAGAAGAAAAGGTAGCGTCTGAGGATTTAGGATCTTATTATAGAGTTCCAGCAGATTTACGTGATTTAAACTACACAATCTATGAAAACAAAGGTCAGGTTGATATTTCTTCTGCAGAGGACTATAACTCTCATAATACAACCAGACTTAATTTAGATGAAACGATTGCATTATTAAAAAAACTACCACTTATAAATGATTTCATTAATGGAAAGGTATTACATCTAGACTAGTCTAATGAAAATTTTATTAACAGGCTCAGATGGTTTCGTAGGAAAAAATCTTATAATTGCCCTTAAAGAGCGTACAGAATATAAGATTATAAAATTCAATCGAGAAAGTAAACTTAATGAACTTAAGTCTGACATTAAGAATATTGATTTAATTATTCATTTGGCAGGAGAGAATCGCCCGAGTGATTCTTCAATGTTTCAAAAAACCAATGTTAATCTTACGGAAAAGATATGCAAAATAATTAAAGATTCAAAAAAAAATATTCCTGTGATTTTTTCATCGTCTACGCAGGCTGTTGAAAAAAATCCCTATGGCTTGAGTAAACTCGAAGCAGAGAATGTTTTTTCTAATTTCTCAAAAAATAATAATATAACTGTATTGGCAATTAGATTTTGTGGAATATTCGGTAAATGGTCAAAGCCTAACTATAATTCTGTTATATCAACATTTTGTTACAACGTTGCTAACAATTTACCTATTCAGATTGACGAATCTAATAAAATCTTAAAACTTTCATATATAGATGATGTTATCGATATGATTATCGATAAAATAGATAATATTAAAAAATATAGTGGATTTAATATTCTAGAATCTGAAATTATTTATGAAGAAAAGCTAGCTGATATCGCAAACTTAATTAAATCATTTAAACAATCAAGACAAAGTTTGATAATTAAACAAGTTGGCACTAGCTTTAAAAGAGCTTTATATTCAACTTATTTATCTTATATAAAGCCAGAAGACTTTTCTTATAATTTAAAAGAGAATAGAGATCATAGAGGCGTATTTGTTGAAATGCTAAAGACAGTTGATTCTGGACAATTTTCTTTTTTTACTGCTCATCCCGGTGTCACCAGAGGCGGGCATTATCATCATTCTAAAACTGAGAAGTTCTTAGTATTGAAGGGAAAGGCGCATTTCAAGTTTAAGAATATCATCACAAATCAAGAGCATGAAATAGATACATCTGATGAGCTTCCTCAAGTAGTAGATACCATTCCGGGCTGGAGTCATGACATAACAAATGTGGGAGAGGAAGATATGATAGTTATGATTTGGGCAAATGAAATATTTAATAAAGACAAACCAGATACAATTGCATATAAAATATAGATATGAAAAAACTAAAAGTTATAACAGTAGTTGGAACAAGACCTGAAATCATAAGACTATCAAGAGTGATAGCAAGGCTAGATGAGTATTGTAATCATATTTTAGTTCATACAGGTCAAAACTATGATTACGAGTTAAATGAAATCTTTTTCAAGGATCTTCAAATAAGAAAACCTGACTATTTTTTAGATTCTGCTGGAAACTCTAGTTCTGAAACAATCGGGAATGTGATAATAAAAACTAATAGTATTTTATCTGATGAAAATCCAGATGCGGTTTTGGTTCTTGGTGATACCAATAGTTGCCTCTCAATTTTGCCAGCAAAACGACAAAAAATTCCAACTTTTCATATGGAGGCTGGAAATAGATGTTTTGACATGAGAGTTCCTGAGGAAATTAATAGGAAAATCGTTGATCATATTGCTGATGTAAATTTAACTTACAGTTCAATTGCTAGGGAATATTTATTAAAAGAAGGACTTCCTAGCGATTTCATTATCAAAACCGGAAGTCCCATGAATGAAGTTTTAAACCATTACAGCCTGTCAATAAATAATTCAAAGATTTTAGATGAATTAGATCTAGAAAAAGAAAAATACTTTCTTGTAAGCTGCCATAGAGAAGAAAATATTGATAACATTCATAATTTACAAAAATTCGTTGCTACTTTAAAAGATATTGCAAAAAGATTTAAAATTCCAATTATTGTTTCAACACATCCAAGAACCCAAAAAAAACTTACTGAAAACAAGATAAAATTTAGTAAAGAAGTCATACTATCTAAGCCTCTAGGTTACTATGATTACAATTATCTTCAAATGAATGCAAAGGTGGTCTTATCTGACAGCGGCACAATAAATGAGGAATCATCTATTTTAAATTTTCCTGCGCTTAACATTAGAGATTCTCACGAAAGACCAGAAGGTATGGAAGAAGCTTCAGTAATGATGGTTGGCTTAAATAAAGAAAGAGTTATCCAGGGCATCAATATTCTTAATGATCAACCAAGAGGTGAAGATAGGTTGTTAAATTTAGTCTCTGACTATTCAAATAATCCAGTTTCACATAAAGTTGTAAGAATAATCCATAGCTATGTTGACTATATTAGAAGCAATGTTTGGAAACAATATTAATTCTATTAGTGAATAATAAAATATATATTGTTTCAGAATTCGTAGATACAAAACAAAACTCTACTGGTTATTATTGGTTTAAAATTATTTCAGCTATTTCTGACATCGATAAAAAAATTAATGTTATTTCTTCAAAAAAAAGCATAAGAATAGCAGAACAAAATTTAAACAAATCCAATGTAAACTTTTTATTTGTTAAGGATAAACGAATAAGCAATTTGAATCCTTTTAGAAGAGCCTGGAATGATATACTTTTTTCTTTGAGAATTTCTTTAAAAATTTTAAGACAAACAAATAAAAATGATATTGTTATGACAGGAACAAATCCTGCTTTTTTATTTTTCTTTCTATCGCTAATAAAAATATTCAAAAAATTTAAACTAGTAGTTCTCGTTCATGATATTTTTCCTGAGAATCTAATACCTTCAAAAGTTATAAGTAACAAATACGTTATTTTATTAAAGCCAATAATTTTTTTATTTAATCTAGCATATTCCAATACTACTTCATTAATAGTTATCGGAAGAGATATGAAACAAGTTCTCCATGAAAAATTGTATTCGCCAAATGTCATAATTAAATATATCCCAAATTTTGTTGATTTTAGTGACCTTGATTCTCCTAATGAGATCAACAAGGTTGGAAGAAAAATAGTATTTAATTTTTTTGGAAATCTGGGGCATGCTCAAGGAATTGATGGCTTATTAGAAGCTATCCTTGAAACTAATAATGAGAATATAAAATTTAATTTTATTGGTAATGGAGTGTCTGAAAAATTAATTAAAAAATTTATAGAAAAACACTCACATTTAGATGTAAATTTACATAAAGATTTACTATTTGAAAATAAGAATGAAATGCTGTTCAAAGGAAATGTAGCCATAGTTTCTTTAGCAAAAGGCATGAGGGGGCTTGCGGTCCCCTCAAAAGCTTACTTTTCATTGGCTGCTAACAAGCCAATATTGGCAATTGCTGATAAAAACTCTGAACTTGAACTCCTTATAAATGAAAATAAAAATATTGGATGGTTTTGTACATCTGGAAATCCTAAAGAGATTTCAATTCAAATAAAAAAAATATATGAGGATGGAATTAATGAAAGAAATACTGAACCATTTAATGTAGCTAAAAATTCTTATGAGTATAAAAAAATTAGCCAACAATACATCAATTTGATAAAAGAAATTAATTGATCTTTTAAAATATGTTTTTTATATATTTAAAATTAGTGAATATATTAAAATTATGAATAATTGAAATGAGTTTTATATAAAAATGAATATTTGTGTTGTTAGTGGTGGTTTCGATCCTCTTCATTCAGGCCATTTAGGCTACTTGCAGGCATCAAAAAAATTAGGGGATAAATTGATTGTTGCTCTAAATAGTGATGCTTGGTTGACTAGAAAAAAAGGTAAAAATTTTTTACCTTTTATAGAAAGAAAAGAAATTATGTCAAATCTAAGAATGGTCGATGAAGTGATTGAATTTAATGATTCTGATGATACATGCCGTTCTGCACTGGAGCAAATAAAAAAAGATTATCCAAATGACAAAATAATTTTTTGCAATGGTGGCGATAGAAATAAGGAAAATATACCTGAAATGGATGTTGAAAATATATTTTTTGAATTTGGAATCGGAGGAAGCCATAAAAAAAACTCATCTAGTTGGATTCTAAAAGACTTTGAATACAATAGAGAGGATAGAGTGTGGGGTAATTTCTATGATCTATTCATTGACGATAAAGTTAAAGTTAAAGAACTTATTATAAGTCCTTTCAAGGGTATGAGTTTTCAAAGACACTTTAAAAGAAGCGAAGTTTGGTTTGTAAGTAAGGGTAAATGCATGGTTCGTTTCAGTAAAAATAGTCACAAGGATTTTAAAGAAATAGAGTTAAATTCAGATGAATTATTTCATGTTCCTTTGAGAGGTTGGCATCAGCTATATAATCCATATAAAGATCCATGTCATATTATTGAAATACAATATGGTGAAGATAACAACGAGGATGATATTGAAAGATTGCGTTATTATGAAAACAACTAACTTAAAAAATGATTGAAATAAAAAACCTAAATGATTCAGCTCCATACATTCAATTTATAAATTATTATGAAGCTGCATTAGAGAAGAATCAATTAGCAGTTGATGCCATCTGTATAAGTTCGTTTAGCAAAGAAAAAAATGAAGTTGAGTCAAGATTTGTAAACCTTAAATATATAAACAATAATGAGTGGACATTTTTTTCTAATTACAATTCAAATAAAGCTAAAAATTTTATCTCACATAATCAAATATCAGCACTTATATATTGGAACTCAATTGATGTTCAGATAAGAATGAAAGCCCACGTCAATTTTTCAAATTCTAATTTATCAGATAACCACTTCAAAAATAGATCAAGCAAAAAAAACTCTCTTGCTATTAGTTCGTATCAGTCAAAAAAAATAGAATCATATGAAGAAGTCATAAAGAATTTTGAAAAAAGCTTTGAGCAATATTGTGATGAGACAGAAAGGCCTTCTTTTTGGGGTGGTTATGATTTCATTCCCTATTACTTTGAATTTTGGAAGGGCAATGAAAACAGAATTAATGAAAGAAATGTTTATGAGCTAAAAAATAATGATTGGGAGCACTATATTCTTCAGCCTTAAAATATTTGCCTAATTTGGGTTTTAGTATAAAATCACGATCATATATGATTAAATCTTTGTATAAAATCTTAAAAAACAGTCAATTGTTGAAATCCTAATGTTAAATTTTTTTTTATTGCTCCTAATAGGAGGATGATCTCATAGTCTCAAGTAAGAAAAGAACACCTCCAATTAATGAAAAAATTAGAGCATCAGAGGTAATGCTTATCGATGCAAATGGAGATAAAAAGGGATTAGTAGAGATTTCTGAAGCAATAAGCTTAGCAGAACAATCTTCCTTAGATTTAGTTCAAGTTTCACCGTTAGAATCTACTCCTGTTGTATGTAAACTTCTTGATTATGGCAAATATGTTTTTGATAGAAAAAAAAATCAGTCTTCTTCTCGAACAAAAGTTAAAAAAAATACAACTAAAGAGATAAAATTCAGGCCCTCAACAGATGTTGGCGATTATAAAATTAAGCTAAAAAAAATTAAAAGCTTTATTCTTGATGGAGATAAGACTAAAATAACAGTCCGATTTAGAGGCAGAGAGATACTAAATAGCGACATGGGCCTTGATTTATTAAATAGGCTACGTGATGAGCTTAGTGATTGTGCTCAAGTTGATCAAGAGCCATCACTTGAGGGAAGGCAATTATTAATGGTTTTGTCGCCTTTAAAAAGAAATAGATAAATAATAAATTTATAGATATTAGTTATGGGATATAAACTTAAAACACATTCAGGTGCTTCAAAACGCTTTAAAAAAACAGCGTCATCTGTTAAAAGTAGAAGCGCAAACAGGAATCATATCCTAACGAAACAGTCTACAAAAAGGAAAAGACATAATAGAGGCCTAAAAAAACTGAGTGGGACAGTTTTAAAAATGGTGTCGAATTTAATAAAAAGGTAAAAAAATGCCAAGAGTCACAAAATCAGTTACAGCAAAATCTAAACATAAGAAAGTTTTAAAATCTACCAAAGGTCATTATGGAGCAAGAAGTAGACTATATAAAACTGCAAAGCAATCAAATATTAAGTCACTTCAATATGCTTTTAGAGATAGAAAAAATAAAAAAAGAAACTTTAGATCATTGTGGATAGCAAGAATTAATGCCGGATCTAGAGATTTAGGTGTTCCATATTCGAAGTTAGTTAATTCGCTTGCACAAAAAAAAATAATATTAGATAGAAAAATTCTTGCAGATATTGCTGTTTCTGATCATCCTACTTTTAAAAAGGTTGTAGAGATAGCAACAAGCTAGCGACTGGTAATATGCCAGAATCAAAAGACCATAATTCACCGGATTTATTGATTGAGGAAGGTGCCTATCATCCGATAAATCAAATGAAAGACTCAATAATGATGCTATTGTCATCTTTAGGTTTTGAAACTATTAACGGTCCTGAAATTGAAACTGAAGAGTTCAATTTTGACATGTTGAATATAAAAAAATCTCATCCTGCCAGACAAATGCATGATACTTTTTATGTTAACGATAAATCAAATGTTTTAAGGACACATACTTCACCAGTTCAAATCAGAGGTATGTTGGAGAAAGAACCACCAATATCTTTTATATCTGGAGGCAAAGTTTACAGAAAAGATGATGACTCAACCCATCTTCCAATGTTTCATCAGATAGAAGGAATCTGCGTAGATAAAAATATTAATTTTGCAAATTTAAAAGACCTAATTTTAAAAATAATTAAATCTCTTTTTGGAGATGAAATAAAGATAAGATTTAGACCATCATATTTCCCTTTCACTGAACCTTCTGCTGAAGTTGATATTCTTTCAGATAATGGTAAATGGCTTGAAGTGCTAGGATGTGGAATTGTTAATCCAATAGTATTGACTAATTGCGGTATTGACTCAAAAAAATTCTCTGGTCTTGCATTTGGTTTGGGCGTAGAAAGGATAGCAATGCTTAAATATGGAGTTGATGATATACGAGATTTTTATAAATCAAATTTAGATTTTTTGACTCAATTCAAATGAAGATTCCTTACAAATATTTTATTGATAATATTGCTTCAAAGCCTAGTAAAGAAGAGTTATCAGAAAAGTTTTTTCATCTTGGTCATGAGCATGAAGTAAATAAAGATATGTTTGAAATGGAGTTAACCCCAAATCGAGGAGATTGCATATCTTTGCTAGGATTACTCAGAGAGCTTAAATTTTTTTATGATGTTAAGATTAAAAAAGACATATATGAAGATGATATAAAAACATTTCCATTTGAATTTTTAAATAATGCAAAAGAATACTGCAAGAATATATCATTTCTTAAGGTAGAAATTGAATCTCCACCATTAAAATACAATGAAACTCTGGAGTCTTACTTCAACAATCTTCAGCTTAATAAAAATAACTTTTTTACAGATATTTCTAATTTTATATCTTATGAGACTGGTCAACCTACTCACTGTTATGATTCATCAAAAATAAAGGGACCCATTAAATTAGATTTTTTAGATAAAAAAGTTAGTTTTAATACCTTATTAGACACAGTTATAGATATTCAAGAAAATGATTTAGTTTTTCTTGATAAAAATAATGAAGTAATTAATTTAGCTGGGATAATTGGAGGGAAGAATACAGCTTGTGACAAAAATACAACATCAGTAATAATAGAATGTGCCTACTTTGATCCAGAATCAATAATGGGTAAATCTGTAAATTACGGAGTTAATTCTGATGCTGCACATAAATTTGAGAGAAATGTTGATCCTGATTCCCATGATTATGTATTGAGAAGGCTCTTAAAAGTAATTGAAGATAATGCTGTAATAAATAATGTTGAAATATTTTCAAAGAGATCTGGACAAAGCAAACTTAAGTCTTGTAAATATGATGTATCGAGTATAAATAAGATATTGGGCACCAATATAGATAATAATTTGGCAAAAGATTATTTATTAAGATTTGGGTTTATTTTTGATGAAGATACTATAGTAGCACCTTCATATAGAAACGATATATCTAACATCAACGACATCTCAGAAGAAATTGCTAGAGCTATTGGCTATGATAATGTTAAACCTAAAAGTTTTGATATTGCTTGTAAAAAAAACAGTATTGATAACTTTGATGAAAGTAAAGTTAAACAAATGCTTATTAATTCAGGTTTTTTTGAAGTAATTAATGATCCTTTTGTACCAAAAGAGACAAATGATAATTTAGTTAGAGTTGATAATCCATTAGACTCAAATAGACAATATTTAAGGACTAATTTGAAACAATCACTTATAAGCAACCTTGAATATAATGAGAGAAGACAAAAAGAAAGCATAAAACTATTTGAAGTTTCTGATATTTATACAAAGCATTCTATCTCTCCCAAAAGAGTAATTGGAATAATAGCAAGCGGAAGGGTTGGTAAAAATTATATAAATTTTTCAAAAAAAATTGATGAAGATTATCTTAAAAATATCTTCAAAAATTTTAATTTGGATCATATAACTTATCAGGAAATTCCGAGAGAATTAGTAAATTCAAAATCAAAGAGCACTATTATTTATGCTGAATTATTTATTGATGACAATTTAAATATTGATTATCAATCTGATGAAAATGTTTTATTTGATATTCATGACAAACATTATGAGCCAATATCAGAGTATCCATCCTCAAATCGAGATTTATCTTTTTCAATTAAAGATTTTAAAAATTGTAAAGTCCTAGAAAAAACCATGTTAAATTTTAAACACAATTTATTGAAAGAGGTATTTGTTTTTGATTATTACAAAAATGAAAAATTAAAAGAAATTAAAATTGGTATCAGATTTGTATTTCAGTCAAAAGATTCAACCCTTACTGTTGAGGATATTAATGAGGTAATGGATTATATAATAATAGAAGCTTTAAATATTGATACTGTAACAATACCTGGACTTGAATAGCTCAAACATAAAACAAACACGCTATATAATCGAATCAAAATTAGCTATAATTCTGCATGGTTGCATATAATAGTCGTTTGTCAATCTAGAGGGATTTATGAAAAAAATAAAATTTTTACTTTTTTTGCTACCATTTTTTCTAATTCAAGCACAAGAACTAGATGACTCTTATCTTGATAGTTTACCGGAAGACATTAAGGATGATTTATTAAAAAGAGCTGATCAAAATGTAGAAAACTCCGAGGAGAATTATAGATCCTCTTTATATTCAAGTAAATTGGAACAAGCTGAGGAGCTAATTCTTCTAAAGACTAGGCTAGAAAAAGATCTTGAAGAGTTAGAAAGAAGATTAAAGCTAGATGAGAATTTGTCAGTTTCTGAGGATTTAGTTCTTTTTGGTTCAGATTTTTTTAGAACATTTCAAACTTCATTTATGCCAATAAATGAACCAAATCCTGATTCGTCATACACCTTGGATACAGGTGATGTTCTTAAAATCCAAATTTTAGGACAAATAGATTTGATTGATACTTTTATTGTAAGCAGAGATGGGACTATAAACGTTCCAAACATTGGAAAAATTAATGTAGCGGGGTTGCAACTCACCGAGGCCTCACAACTTATAAAATCAAGAGTAAGTTCAGCATTAGCTGGCACTGATGCATTTGTAAATCTTGATGAAATAAGAGATGTAAATATATTAGTATCCGGCAACACTAAAAAACCAGGTATTTATACCTTAACCGGTAATTCTAATATTTTACATGCTTTAACAGTTGCTGGTGGTGTAAATGAGTTTGGTTCATTTAGAGAAATTAATCTTGTGAGAAGTGGCGAGATAATTGAAACACTAGATGTTTATGACATTTTAATTAATGGTAATTACAACCTAAAAAAAAGACTCAGATCAGGAGATGTAGTTTTTGTAGAGTCTAGAAAAAGTGTGATAACCATTGATGGTGCAGTTAAAAGGCCAGCAAAATATGAGGTAAAAGAAAACGAATTCCTAGATGTTGTTATAAGATTTGCTAATGGCATAAAAGCAACAGCTGATCTACAGAACGTTTCTTTAGAAAGAATGCTTGATGGTTCTTTGCAATCTTTACCAATTAGAAATGTTTCGCAATTTTCATCAATAGGTCCAATTGAGGGCGATTTAATTTATATAAGAGAATACGCTTATAGAAATGCTTCTATTTCTGGCGCTGTATATAAACCAGGCACTTATACAATGGCAGCTGGCGAAACAATTGCTGATTTAATTGATAAAGCAGGTGGTTTTACTGAAAATGCTTATCCATTTGGTGCTGTTTATGAAAATGAAGATGCATTGGTGATAAATAAAAAAGCTCAGCAACTCCTTTATGATGAATTTTTAGATAATATCATTGCAATAAGTCAGCTTAATATAGGGCAAAATTTTGATTTGACTCCGATATTTAAGTTGACTGAGGAGATAAAAAACTCCAAGCCAAGCGGAAGAATTGTGGTTGATTTGCTTAGCGATGATAAGCAAAACTTTTTAAAAATAAGAGCAGGCGATAGTCTAATAATTCCCGAGAAAACTAACAGTGTTTTTGTATACGGCGAAGTTTCTTCAGAGGGAGCAGTTTCTTTTGATGCAAATAGGGGAGTTGAATATTTCGTAGAAAAATCTGGTGGGTTTAAAAGATTTGCTGATAACGAATCTATATATATTTTGCATCCTAATGGTGAAACTCAAAGATACTCTAAACAGAAAAACCTTTTTGCAAATCAACCTCGTGAAATTAAGCTATATCCTGGCTCAGTAATCTTTGTTCCTAGAAAATTAGATAATTCTGGAACCAGAAGAATAGCTGCTCAAGCGTACGTTTCTATTCTTGGTAACTTAGGAGTCGCACTTGCATCATTATCTGCTATTAACAATGATTAGATAGAGATAATGGATGTTAAGAATTTTTAACATATTTTCTAAAGAAAAATATAGTCTTATATTATTTTTTTTTCCATGCTTATTGCTAGCTGATAGCTATATTCACAATACCTATAATAATCATGGTATTGTTGGATTAATAAATCAGCCAACTGCAAGAATTTATGATGAATCAGTCCATGGTATAACTCTTTATGATGGCACACCTGATCAAAAAATTACTCTTACCTCAAGTCCATTTGATTGGATGGAGGCATCTTTTTTTTACACTAACATTCAAGGTAGACCGTACTGTGATTTTTTGTATGAGGAAGTTTGCCGTCAAGATTATAAGGATAAGGGTTTTAATCTCAAGTTTAGACTAAAAGAGGAAGGGAGATTGCCTGCAATTGCTGTGGGTTTGAACGATTTTGCTGGTACCGGTTTATATGGTGGCGAATATATTGTTTCAAGCTACGGCATCGATAAAATTGATTTTCATTTTGGGATTGGTTGGGGAGCACTAAATGGATCTGAAAATAATTTTAAAAATCCACTTACATATCTTTCCGATGGATTCAATGAGAGGCCATCACAATATTCAGGACAGGGCGGACAATTTGAGCCTTCGCAATATTTTTCAGGCAGTACTGCTTCGCCATTTTATGGTATTTCATATAGTTTGAATCATAAGACTTTATTAAAGTTCGAGAGAGATACTACAGAAATCAATGAATTTAGTATCGAGTATGAGGATAGATCAAGCAATTACTCTTTTGGTGTTGATTATATGATCAATGATAATTTTAATATTGGACTCTCATTTGAACGAGGAAATTTTCTTTCATTCAAATTTACATATAAAAATAATCCTAAAATCTCTTATAAATCATACGAATACAAGAAAGCAGATATAAATGATGAAGATAATAAATATACAAGATTAATAAAGAATCTAGAGGAAAACGGCATAGGTGTTAATAAAATAAGAGAATCAACAAGCTCTATCGGGCTTGAACTCACTCAATTTGTTCATCCTAATTTGAGAGTTGTTGAGGAGATTATTGCGCAAGCCTCAAAAGACGCAGGTATTAATAAAAATATTAAAAAAGATCTAAGAATTGCTAATTTGCAAGCTTTATCTGAAACAGAGGAAGGTTTTGACAGAAACTCTATATTGATCTACGAACGTAAACCAGCTAGAACATTTTCATCATCAACGAATATTAGATTCAGACCTTTTTTAGCTTCAAGAGAAGAATTTTTTAAAGGAAGTTTGTTGTTGGAAAATGATAGTGAATACGTATTTACGGATAATTTGTTTTTTTCAGCTAATTTAAAATATTCTATTGCAGATAATTTTGATGATCTTAGATATCCACCAATTGATACTTTTCCAGCACAGGTTAGATCAGATGTTAAACAGTATTTAAGAAATATTGATAAAGGACTTCTAATTGGAAGAGCGCAAATAGACTATCACCACACTATCACCGAAAACCACCACGTAATGCTTACTGGTGGAATTTTAGAAGACATGTTTGTTGGATTTGGTGGAGAGTATTTGTTTTTTCAACAAGGTAAAAACTATGCTATTGGAGCAGAAATTTTTAAAGTAAAAAAAAGAGATTATGATTGGGGATTTGGAACTCTAGAATATGAAAACGTAACAGGATCAGTAAACTATTACTATAGAAATTATGGATTAATTCCATTTGATTTAAAGATGTCTTTAGGTGAATATTTAGCAGGTGATGTTGGAACAACCATTGAACTATCAAGAACTTATGAAAATGGAGTGAAATTTGGCGCATTTGCGTCTTTTACAGATGTATCTTCTGAGCAGTTTGGCGAAGGTTCATTTGATAAAGGCATATTCTTTAACATACCAATTTATGGCAATCTAATTAGTTATACGTGGAGACCTTTAACTAAAGATCCTGGAGCAAAGCTTCTAAGAAAAAATAGTTTGCATGATTTATTAGTTAAATTTCGTCCAATAAATTAATTTTTAATTAAATGTAATTTAAAAAAACTAAACTCTATAACTTATAAATTGTGTTTAAAAACTTAAAATTTAGTAAATTAATGCTTTTTTTATAAACATTATTCAAAAAAGGGGTGACAATGCATAAAAATAACTTCATAATTACCATCCTTATAAGTTTTATAGTAATATATAAGGTTATTAATAAAAGTGTTAGTAGAGGAATAACATATGAAAATTAAAAGTTTATTATTGATGGCGTTAACGTTGGTATTCAACGTAACATTAGTTGCACAGCAAAATCCTGCTGATTCTCTTTCAGAACAACAAGTTAATATGATTGAAGAAAGGGTTAAAGCAATGGATTATAGAGAGCTAGTTTCTAGAAAGGCTCAATTGGAGAATGAAAGAGCTGCTTTACTTAACGAAGAGGATGCATCAGCATCATCAGGTTCTGGTGGAGCAAAATCTCGACTTGCCGAAATAGCTTCAGAGCTATCTGCAATTCAAAAAGCGATGATCGCTATACTTGGTGTGGGTGCAATTTCTGCATTAACCAATGATGGTTATAGTGACGACGTTCCTCCAGTTATAACTATTTCAGGTGATAATCCTGCAACTGTAGAATTAGGAAATGCTTATACTGATGCTGGAGCAACTGCATTTGATGCATTCCATGGCGATACACCGGTTACATCCTCTGGTTCTGTTGATACTAATACTGTTGGAACATACACAATTACTTATTCAGCTACTGATAAAAGTGACAACACTGCTACAGCAACTAGAACTGTTAATGTTGTTGATACAACAGCACCCGTTGTTACTGTCACAGGCGATAATCCAGCAACTGTAGAATTAGGATCAACTTACACAGATGCAGGCGCTACTGCTTCTGATGCCTCAGGCACGGTAACTGTTGTTTCATCCGGAACTGTTGATACAAATACACTTGGAACATATACAATATCTTATTCATCTACAGATGCATCTGGCAATACAGGAACTGCATCAAGAACTGTTAATGTTGTTGATACTACTGCACCTGTATTTACTTCATCTGCTACATTTATTGTTGATGAAAATACTACAGCCATTGGTACTGTTACGGCTACAGATCTTGCTGCGGTAACATTTAGCATTTCTAATACAGATGCAATGACAATAACTGCACAAGGTGTACTTAGCTTTATAACTGCAATTGATTACGAAGCTAAGCCCGGATTTAACGGCGGATTAAATGGATATGATTTTAGTACATATGACTTTACAGCAACAGTAACAGCTACTGATGCTAATTCAAATGCATCAACTCAAGAGATTACTGTAAAAGTACAAGATGTTGGTGGTATTGATGATAATCCTGAAACAGGTACAGGCACTCAAAGTGGAACCACAACTGTCCCAGTAAGCACTGGAACAGGAACAGGAACAAGTACTGGAACAGGAACAGGAACAGGTACTGGAACAGGAACAAGCACTGGAACAGGAACAGGTACTGGCACCTAAGCATTAAAAAAACGTGAGCCTCGTTAAGAAAGATATTATTAAAAATATCTCAAACGAGGCTCAAATTTCAAGCTCTCAAAGTAAAGATATTTTCAATAGTTTTATTGAAATCATTAAGTCTAAGTCATCAAAAAAAATCAAAATTTCTAACTTTGGTGTTTTTTATTTTCATAAGACCCCAAAAAGGATAGGCCGTAATCCAATAACCAAAGAAACGTATTTAATACCACCTCGAAGTAAATTAAGTTTTAAATCTTCAAGCAAATTAAAAAAAATTTTTAATTAAAAAAATTATTAATGGTCGGGATGGCCGGATTTGAACCGACGACCACTACACCCCCAGTGTAGTGCGCTACCAGGCTGCGCTACATCCCGAAATTGTATTATAATATCACCAATTCTTTTTTGATTTACTTATTATTAAGCATGAAACTTAACTTTAAAAATATTTTATTCATACCACTGATTTTCACATCTTTTATAATTGGTGAGAGCAATCTTCTAATATCTACAACATCAGGAATAACAGAAGCAACTGTTAAAAATAAAGTATTAATTTGGGAAGACATTCCATATGCAGAACCTCCAATAGGAGATTTGAGATGGAAGGCACCCAGAAAGATAGAATCAAGTACAAAACAAATATTACCGAAAGAGGGTAATTTCTGTATTCAAAAAACTTCTAATTTTGGTGGCTCGTCTGATTATAGCGATGACTTGATTTCAGGATCCGAGGATTGTCTATATCTTGATGTATTTGCACCGTCAAAGAAATCTGAAGAGCCTTTAGCTGTGATGTTCTGGATACATGGAGGAGGAAATACTTCTGGTCTTAAAGACTTATATGATTTTAGCAAATTGGTGAAAAAACATAATGTAATTGTTGTGAGAATAAATTATAGACTTGGTCCTTTTGGATGGTTTACTCACCCTGCAGTGCAGGAATTTCATGAAAATGAGGATAAAACTTCTAACTTTGGCACTCTTGATATAATCTATGCTCTCGAATGGGTGAATGAAAACATATCACTTTTTGGTGGCGATCCTAATAATATTACTATTTTTGGTGAATCTGCTGGAGGTCATAATGTTTTGTCATTGCTAGTATCTAAAAGGGCTGAAGGACTTTTTGATAAAGCAATATCAATGTCTGGATATACAGAATCTATCAAATTACAGGATGCATATAGACAAAAAAATCAATCATTTAATTCAAATCATTCAAGTTGGGAAATTGCCAATAAAATAGTTTTAGATATTTCAAGTAACAAAACACAGTCAGAATATAACCTTAATGATTTAAGAGAAATTTTATATAGTCTCTCAAGCAAAGAATTTTATAACTATTATCTAGATAGAAAAGCTTACGAAGAAATTCCATTGCTTACAAATGACGGAATTATAATTCCAAAAGTTGGCCTAAGAGAGGCATTATCAAAAAAAGATTATGTAAACAGTGTTCCTACAATGATTGGCTCTAATAGAGATGAAGTCAAATTTTGGCTTGCATTTTCTGAATATTTTGTTGAACTTGACCACTCTTTTATAGGAGGCATATTTGGTCTTCCCAAAATAAACTTTAAAGACAAGGACGCTTATGATGCATTTAATTTTTATAGAAGTACTGCCTGGAAAATAAGGGGAGTAGATGAACCATTAAATTTCTTATTGAGTGCAGGCACTGATGAGCTGTATTCATATAGATTTGATTGGGATGATCAAAGAAGACTTATAATTGCAGACTTTAAAGAGCTTTTCGGGGCTACTCATGCACTTGAGGTTCCATTATTGGCAGGAGATCATTCTTTAGTTGGCGGTCCACCTATTTCTAACTTTATATATCCAAAAGGCATTTCAAAATTTTATACATCAAGAAATATGATGTTATTTTGGACAAATTTTGCAAAATATGGCGATCCTGGGCACTCTACAAATAAAGTAAAGTGGGAGTCATATTTGAACAATGAATCAGATATTAAATCTTTTATTGTCATAGATAATAAAAAAAATCTAAGGATGTCATCTGAAATTTTTTCACTCAAAGATCTTTCAACAAAACTATTTTATGATAAAAGATTAACTGAAATTGAGAAATGTGTTGTTTTATTTCAAATGTTTACCTTTGTTGGTAATGATTTATACAATGAAAACATCAAAGATTATCCTGGTAAGTGCGATAGAAAAATTTCAGAACAATTTATTATAGATAATGCAGGAGTAATTAATTTTGATTACTAGAATTTTTTGAAACATCTTTTAATTTCAAAACTTCAATGTCTTTAACGTTTATTAAGTCTGCTACTCTTCTTACGAGCTTTTCTTCGTCTACATCAAGTTTGCCATCTGCATATGCGGTTTTCCACAAGAACTTTAGAAGCTCTAACTTCTCATTTTTTAGATAATTTGTATTTATATCTTGAATAAATTCATAAAAAGAAACACTATCATTGCTATATAGTTCAACAATTTCAAGTATCTCTTTGGGATCTTTATTTACCTTTTTTGCAATCTTTTTAATTTCTTCCATAAGTATGGATACTTCATCATTTGTAATATCTCCATCAGATCTTGCAATTTCATATGCTAATACTGCTGCTGTAAGCTCAATTTCAAAAGACACGCCTTGATTCTCTTTTTGATTTTGAATATTTTTTTTAAAAAATTTAAACATATTTCTGTTCTATTAGTTTTTGATTTTATCTAATTCATTAATCAAATCAATCTTAATCTTTTTTTTAAAGAATGATAGAAAAGTTGCTAAAAAAATTTGTAAATCTAACTTAAATGATTTTTTTTTAAGATAAAGACCATCAACTTTTGCAAGAACTTCTGGATTACTCATGTCATATCCAAGTATTTGAGATAGTCCAGTAATTCCAGGATTAATATCATAGATATTATATTTTTCTCTATGATTAATTAAATCATATTGATTTGGAAGGCATGGCCTTGGCCCAACAATGTTTATTTCTCCCTTAAGAAAATTGATTATTTGGGGAAGTTCATCTATTTTGAAATTTCTTAAAAAAAAACCAACTCTCAGGTAGCTTGAATTATTTATTTCATGAGTTCCTTTATTTGGTGTAGATTTCTGCATCGTTCTAATTTTATATATATCTATAAGTTTTTTATTTTTACCTAGTCTTTTTTGACTAAAAATAACAGGCGAACCATCCTCAAAAAATACTATTACCATAGCAAATAATAACAAGGGGCTTACAGCCAACAGGCCAAGAAGGAATATAAGTTTTAAAAGAACTGACATATTAGTTCATTATATATACATATTAATTTTTAAAGTAAAATTAATATTATCGTATAAAATAAGTAGAAGTAATGGACAATATTTTATATCTTAGAAATTTAGCTAGATCAAAGAAGATTTTGTTAATGCTCTTTGTTGATTTGATTTTGGCATTGACATGTTGGATTATATTTGGACCACCGTTTTCTGTATTTTTGTCCTCTAATTTTGAAATTAAACTTGATGAAATAATTCAACAAAATATCCTAAATTTTGTCATACCTTGTGTGGTAACTTTTAGTTATTTTTATTTAACTGGTTTTTATAGAACATCTTTGAGATATTCGGAGTCTCGTGATTTAATCTCAAGATCTTTAAAAGGATCAGCTGTTTTTGGAATTAGTTGGGCATTGGTATACCTATCACAATATGAAATTGTCAGAAATCTTTATCCTCTAGCTGTTTTTTTAAGGGCTATTTTGCTAGCTTTTGTATTTTATGGATCAATTCAAATTTCAAGAGATTTAGCAAGGTTATTAATTTATCCCAATAAGACTAAATCAAAAGGCAAGCCCATTCTGATCTATGGAGCAGGCGCAGCTGGCAACGAGCTATACAATGCCTTAAAAAATAATCCATCTGTAAATGTTATCGGTTTTTTTGATAACTCAAGCGCACTTAGTGGATCTGAGATTAATAACATTAAAATATACGGCAAGAACAAAGATTTAAAAAAATTATCAGATGAATATAAGAATCTAGAGATATACCTAGCAATACCTAGTCTAAGCATGGATGAGCGAAGAGAAATTATATCTAATCTTGAAAGATATAAAGTCGCAGTAAGAAGCATTCCAGCAATAAATGAAATTATTGCAGACAAAAAGAAGATGATAGAAATGCAAGATTTATCTTTAGATGAAATTTTGCCAAGAAATATTGTAAAGAATTCTGAGATTCTTTTAACCGGTTTCGTTGTTATGGTTACTGGCGCAGGTGGGTCAATTGGATCAGAATTAGTTAGACAATTAATTGTTGGAAACCCAAAAAAAATAATATTATTTGAGATATCTGAAATTAACCTTTATTTGATACAAGAAGAAATAGAAAAAATAAAGATCTCTAAAAAACTTAAAACAGAAATTATTGGAGTGCTTGGCGACATAAAGGATCACTCAAGAGTAAAGAATGTTATTAAAAATCATGATGTTGATTTTATTTATCATGCTGCTGCCTATAAACATGTTCCTATTGTTGAATATTACGAAAATATATCTGAGGGCATTAAAAACAATGTTTTTGGAACACAAGTGATCTGTGATGTTGCTAGCGAATGCAGAGTAAAAAAAGTAGTAGTTATTTCAACAGATAAAGCTGTTAGACCTAAAAATATTATGGGAGCTTCAAAAAGACTTGCTGAACTTGTTGTTCAGGCAAAGGATGATCAATCAAAACACACAACATTTTGTATGGTCAGATTTGGAAATGTAATTAATTCATCAGGATCAGTTATTCCTCTTTTTAGAAAGCAAATTGCAGAAGGCGGTCCAGTAACTATTACTCACAAGAAAGTAGAACGTTTTTTTATGACTATTGCTGAGGCCTCAAGTCTTGTTATTCAAGCTGGCGAATTTGCAGAGGGGGGAGAAGTTTTTATTCTCAATATGGGAGAACAAATTAAAATAATTGAGCTAGCTAAAAAATTGATTTATTTATCAGGTATGAGTATCAGTGAAAATGGTAATGGAAATGGAATCGAAATTAAAGAAATTGGACTAAGGGATGGTGAAAAGTTGTATGAAGAGCTTTTAATTTCTGGGGATGAATTAAAAACAAAAAATAAAAAGATTGTTAAATCTGTTGAGAATTTTTTATCTATTGATGATTTAAATATTGTTCTAAATAATTTAAAAGATTGCATAGATAAAAATGATATCGATGCAATTAAAGATATTATTAAAAAGAATGTAGAAGGCTACAAAGAACAAGTCAATAATAATATACTTTAAGTATCTAAAAATGACAGAACCAAATATAAGAAAAATAGCTGTTACTGGAGGAAATGGTTTCATTGCAAATACTGTCATAAAAGAACTTATTGCTCAAAATCTTGATGTTCTCAGCTTACAAAGATCAGAAAAAAATAATCTAAATATTGAGATAAAAAAATTTAAACTTGAAGATCAAGAATATGACATTTTTAATGCTTTGTCTGATGTTGATGTTGTTATTCATGCGGCTGCCTTGGTCCACAAATCAAACTTAATCAATGATGATTTCATAAATTTGAATTATGTTGCAACAAGAAATTTATTTGAATTATGTAAAAAAGCTAAAGTGAAAAAGTTTATATTTTTAAGCTCAGTAAGTGTTTATGGTTTGAGTTCTAGTAAAAATAAAATAGATCTCAGCTATCCTACATCACCAAATTCTCCTTATGCTGAATCAAAGCTTAGATGCGAGAAATTTTTACTTAACGTCAATACTAATGTCAGAGTTAGTATTATACGCTTACCTTTAGTTTACGGAAGTGATGCTCCCGGTAACTTTGGTATGTTACAAAAAATTGCCAATACAAATCTACCTCTTCCTTTTTTAAATATTGAAAATAGAAGATCAATGATCGATGTTCAAAAAGTTGCGGAAGTTATAAGCAAAATAGCTATAAATCTCGAGGATAATCTAGGCGTAAATATTTTGTCAGAAAATAAACCATTTTCTACAAAAGAAATTATTACAAGATTAAGATTTCAAAAAAATAAATCTCCAAGACTGTTTCCATTGCCAAAATTGATAATGAAGATTTTATTTTTTTTGATTGGCAAAAAAAAGATTTATGAACAACTGTACGAAGATTTAGAATTTATAAGTACAATTAAAATTTAATAATTTATATATGATGATTACATTTAGAAAGTTTAAATTAAAGATTATGCATTATTTTTATTACATATTTTTAATACAATTAATTTCATTGCCAGCTTTTGCGGGTTTAAATATTGATAAACTTTCAGTTCCAAAGGGTTTTGAAATTGAAATTTTTGCTAATGATTTAGAATCGCCAAGACAGATAACTGAAACCAAAGATGGTTTTATAGTTGTTGGATCAAAAAACGGAGATAAAATTTTTGCTATTCATGATAAAAATTTAGATGGATTTGCAGAAGAACGTTATTTAATTGCATCTGGTCTAAAAAACCCTACCGGTGTTACTTACCATCAAGGTGATTTATATTTTGCAGAAATTGAAAAAATATGGATTGTTAGAAATATAGATAACTGGTTACTATCATCAAAAGATAAATCTCCAAAGATTGAATTATTCTTTGATGGTCTGCCATCAGAAACCTGGCATGGCTTTAGGCATATTAGATTTGGACCGGATGATAATTTATACATACCAATTGGAGTTCCATGCAATATATGCATTGAACCTCAGACAAAAGATAAGAGATTTGCTGCAATCCATAAATATGAAAATAATAAATTAGTAATGGTTGCAGATGGGGTTAGAAATTCTGTTGGCATTGATTGGCATCCAATCACAAGAAAATTATATTTTTCTGATAATGGAAGAGACTGGTTAGGAGATGACTCTCCT